>Ga0192245_10562_pt1 | contig 15254 bp, 20 predicted proteins | sample Koala_Koa27_M3_FD_131238 | JGI IMG/M metagenome (GOLD analysis project Ga0192245, IMG submission 131238) | Enriched cells from koala feces incubated with labeled cellulose particles, San Francisco Zoo, California, United States - Koala_Koa2-7_M3 ...
ATTTTCATTACGCGTTCTTTTTTTGTAGTGAAAAGCCTCATAACTATCGGCTGAATAAGCGGTACCATTGCCATGTACGAATATGCCGAGACGGCGACCGCACCCAAATATTCGGGCTTAAGTATCGATGTAAGGAATATAGCCGTTGGTCCGTCCGCACCTCCGATAATTGCAATCGATCCTGCTTCCGCACCGGTAAAACCAAGAGCAAGGGCTCCCATGTAAGCAATAAATATACCTACTTGTGCCGATGCTCCGACAAGCATGAGCTTAGGATTTGAGATCAAAGCCGAGAAGTCCGTAAGCGCACCGATGCCGAGAAAGATCAGCGGAGGATACAGTCCCCGTTTGACCCCGAAATAGAGATAGTTAAGTACGGAACCTTCTTCGTAAATGCCGACTTCCATTCCCGGAACAAAAGGTATGTTACCGATAAGTATACCGAAGCCTATCGGCACGAGAAGCATAGGTTCGAATTTATGTCTGATAGCGAGATAAATGAAGAAAAGACCTACCACTATCATGGCTATATGCGGCCATGTTACGTTGGCAAAGCCGGTTATCATCCAGAATTCTTTCAGATTCTCCCCCAAGAAGGAGAGTAATCCTGTATTTGCTGCTTCCGTCATGTTACTCCACAATTATTAATGTGTCACCTTCCAGTACGGAGTCTCCATTGCCTACTTTGACGGATTTCACGATTCCTTTCCTGTCCGATTCGATATTGTTCTCCATCTTCATAGCCTCGAGTACGCATATTCTGTCTCCGGCTTTGATCGATTGTCCTTCTTTTACCAGTATTTCCAGTATCACACCCGGGAGAGGACTTTTGATAGCGCCTGACGTTGCTATAGGTCTTGGTTTCGGTTTTTCCCGTAGGTCGGGAGATATTGCGGGAGTCTGGCTTATTTTGGTTACTTTGGGAGTCGACTTCAGTCCCGCAACTTCCACTTCGTACTCTGCTCCGTTTACGGCAACTTTAGCAATTCCGTTGTCAACGTTGTTTATCGAAACATTATATTCGTTGCCGTGTATCTTGAATTTATATTCTTTCATTTTTGTTTACTTTTTGTAAGGGAACGGTCTCATGTTGTAAATCTTGGAGTTCCACGGAGAATAAACCCTTGCTACTTTATTGATAGTAAGAACAGTGGATTCATTGTCGTGAATATCGTTCTGGTACATTTCCAGCGCCATAGCTATAGCCGCGATGGTTTCACCGTTCGACAGGTCGCCAGCAGGTTTTTTGGAAGATTTTCCCGAAACTACCGAAGCCGGTTGTGTTTTTTTCTTCTTGCCTGCAGTAAGATTTTTCATTACTTTACCTAACAGTGTGAAGAAAATGAACAAAGTGAAAAGTATAGTCAAAACAACGGCCATTGCTGTAATGGTCAGTACAAGTCCCGAAGGGTCGCGTTCTACGAATAAATCGGCTTTGGAAGGAAAGTCTTCTGCCGTTGCTGTAACGCTTTCAGCTATGCCGTGTGCTTCCGCAAAAGAAGGAATTGCGAATACGGCAAATATAATGAAACAAATAAATAATACCTTTTTCATCATTATAAAGGAATATTTGAGTGTTTCTTAGCCGGATTAGCAAGCCTTTTGGTTGCAAGGGACTGTAATGCCCTGATCACGCGGAAACGTGTGTTCCGTGGTTCGATAACATCGTCGATATAGCCGTACTTTGCCGCTACGTATGGGTTAGCGAACTTGTTGCGGTATTCATTCTCTTTCTCTTCTACGAGTTTTGCTTTTGCTTCAGGATCTTCAACTGCCGCTATTTCTTTGGATGCAAGTATTTCTATTGCACCTGAAGGGCCCATTACCGCTATTTCAGCAGTAGGCCATGCGTAGTTTATGTCTCCGCGAAGATGTTTTGAACTCATCACGCAGTATGCACCGCCATAGGATTTACGTAAAGTAACCGCTACTTTAGGAACGGTAGCTTCGCCGTATGCGAAAAGAAGTTTTGCGCCGTGAACGATAACTCCGCCGTATTCCTGACCTGTTCCAGGGAGGAATCCCGGAACATCGATCAATGTAACGATAGGAATGTTGAATGCGTCGCAGAAGCGAACGAAACGTGCCGCTTTGCGTGAAGCGTTGATATCGAGTACTCCCGCAAGATATTTAGGCTGGTTCGCCACGATACCCACGGATTGACCGTTGAATCTCGCAAAACATGTTATGATGTTAGGCGCGAAATTTTTCTGTGATTCCAGATAGTCGCCGTTGTCTACGATGGCCTCGATAACTTCGTACATATCGTAAGGTTTGTTGGGACTATCCGGTATTATTTCATTAAGCGAATCTTCGAGTCTGCTGATGCTGTCCGTATTAACAGCCAGCGGTGCATCTTCAAGGTTATTTTGAGGTATAAAGCTGAGAAGCTTGCGGATCAATGCCGCTCCTTCTTCTTCCGTATCGACAACAAAGTGAGCGACGCCTGATTTTGAAGAGTGTACGGATGCGCCGCCTAACTGCTCCTGGGTAACGTCTTCACCGGTAACGGTTTTGACTACTTTAGGACCGGTAAGGAACATGTAGCTCGTTTCTTTCTTCATTATCACGAAATCGGTTAGGGCAGGGGAGTATACAGCACCTCCCGCACAAGGGCCGAAAATTTCAGATATCTGGGGGATTACTCCCGACGCAAGTATATTTCTCTGGAAAATTTCCGCGTATCCTGCGAGTGCATTTACTCCTTCCTGGATACGTGCTCCTCCCGAGTCGTTAAGTCCTATGACAGGAGCTCCGGTTTTCATCGCAATATCCATGACTTTGCATATTTTGCCGGCCATAGTCTCTGATAACGAACCGCCGAATACTGTGAAATCCTGTGCGTAAATATACACTAGTCTCCCTTCTATGGTACCGTAGCCCGTTACCACACCGTCTCCGTAATAGGATTCTTTGTCGATCCCGAAGTTGTTGCATTTATGAGTTACGAACATGTCGAACTCTTCGAAACTGCCTTCGTCCAACAGGAGTTCAATTCTTTCCCTTGCGGTTAATTTTCCCTTTGCATGTTGCGAAGCGATCCTTTTCTCTCCACCACCGTTCTTCGCCTTGATGCGAAGGTCGATCAGTTCTTCTACTTTTTTCTGAATGCTGCTCATTATCCTTTAAAATTACTTGTTTTTGTCCTCGCAGAGTTCAGTTAATACCCCATGAGTAGATTTCGGATGGAGAAAAGCGATACTTAAACCTTCCGCACCTTTTCTCGGAGCCTGGTCGATCAGTTTTATTCCTGCATCGGAACATTCCTGAAGGGCTCCTTCAAGATTATTGACGGCAAATGCAATGTGATGCACGCCTTCGCCTTTTTTTTCAATGAACTTTGCAACAGAGCTGTCTTCGCTTGTTGCCTCGAGCAGTTCGATCTTGGTCTGCCCGACCTTAAAAAAGGCCGTTTTTACTTTCTGATCCGCTACTTCTTCGATGCTGTAGCATTTGATTCCCAAGACATTTTCATAATAGGGAATCGCTTCCTCGAGATTTTTTACGGCAATCCCGATGTGCTCGATGTGTGTTAAGTTCATTTTTATGTTTTTAATGTTTTACTAATGTTTTGAAAATCGACCTACAAAAATAGTGGTAAACAATGAATTTATGTTCATTTTAAGCCTATAATTATAAAAAAAAGAATATGTTCTACAGCATGTGTTTTATTTCCGGAAGTTTCTTTGGGTCAAATAAGTTTTCGGTATACCGAATAAAGTCCTGAAGCCACCTCTTTGTCCCTGAATTTTAAGGAATAATTCCTTCCCTTATCTATCAATTCTTTTACCGCTTTTTTATCGAAAAGTATCGTGTTTATTGCCGAGGCCATTTCTTCGATGTTATGGGGATCGATATATATGCAGGCGTCTCCTCCTGTTTCAGGGAATACCCCGCCGCGGGAAGTTATAATCGGGACGCCGCTGTTCATGCCTTCGAGTATCGGTATTCCGAAACCTTCGTAAAAAGATGCGTAGACGAGTCCCTCGGACATCTGGTAAATTGATGGAAGATCGGAGAATTTAAGGTTGTGGATAAAATGCAGTTTGTTTCGGATGCCTTTATTTTCTGCATATTCGAGTATTTTATCCGCATAAGGAGTATGCCGTCCGCATGCGACGACATCTATGTCTATCTTATGTTCAGCAATAGCTTTAACTGCCGACAGTAAATTTTTGCGCTTCTCTATCGTTCCCACGCTTAACAGAAATTTTCCGGGCAGATTATATTTTTTACGTACCGTGTTTTTGTTTTCTTCATCTGCAATTTCATAAAACATCGGATCGCAGCCCTGATATACCACGTCGATTTTTTCCGGAGCGATCTGCCATACGTTCACAAGATCGTTCCTTGTTTGTTCGCTGATAGCTATTATCCTGTCAGCATTTTCACAGCTTTTACGATATTTTTTAGTATACAGATATCTGTCGAGAGGTTTATATAATTCGGGAAAATGTATGAAAATTATATCGTGCATGGTCAGTACAGACCTGGCTCGGGATTTTTTTATATCCGAAGGAAGTTCGTTGCTGAGTCCGTGAAAAATATCTATACTGTTCTTAACGATATCGTTAGAAAGGGCATAGCTTCTCCATAAGGATGGAAATTTCTTATGAAGAAAAATTTCAGGGTACATTACGGACATATTCGGTTGAACAAGGAAATTTACACGGCTCTCTTTTTTAGGAGAGAAAAGAAAATATTCGTTTTCAGGAAAATATTCCGAAAGCAGGTTCACCGCTCCCCTGCTGTAATTTCCGAGACCGCTGTTGTTGAAAAAAATTCTTTTTGCGTCGAATCCTATTTTCATTCCACTTTTCCCCTTATGGTTAATAATACCGGACTTTTGTCCGCATTTGTTTTTACTTCGACTATTTTATAAAAAACACCTTCTTCTTTGGATTTGAACGTGACAGTTAATTTGTCCCTCTCTCCTGGAAGGAGAGGCTTTTTGGTCCATTTCACTCTGGTGCAGGTACACGTTTTTTTTACCGATTCAATAATTAAAGGCCTGTTTCCGTTATTATTATACGTGAACTCGAACTCGACGCTTTCGTTTTTGGAAATATTCCCGAAATCATGGGCAATAGTTTCAAAAGATATCTCCGGAGTTTGTTTGCCTGCCGCGGATTCGCTTTGCGAAAATACCTGAAAACACGGTAATGAAATGAATAATAATAGAATGATCTTTTTTATCATAGGGCCGGTGAAGGTATTTAAAATATTGATATGTATTAAAAAATTCATATATTTATTCCGAAACTAACTAAAATATCAGAACAAATTTACAAATAAAATCATGCAGAGGAAATTATATATAAGTATTCTATTTCTCACGGCATTAATTTTTTCGGTTAATGCCCAGAGGATAGTTATCGGAGAGAAGGCCCCTGATGTGAAAGTAGCTGTATGGGACAGGGACATTGCACCCAAGTCCGTTTCAAAGGCTGTTCTGCTGGATTTTTTCCATTCTGCCAACGATCAGTGTGTTAAAAATATGCCCGTACTCAATTCGTTGCAGGAAAAATACGGTGATAAATTAAGCGTTATAATTATTACCCGTGAGACCGGCGACAAAATGGCACCTATTATCAATGGCAAAAATTACCGGTTTTTTGTGGGCTACGACGGTGAAGGCAAAACTTTTACTTCGTACGGCGTAAGGTTCGTGCCGTTCAGCGTTCTTATAAATTCCGGCGGGCGTGTTGCATGGACAGGGAATATTTCATCGCTTACTGAAGATGTAATCAATAAAGCATTGAGATAAAAACGACACTTTAAAATGATGTGGTTCCCTTAAATGGAATAACAATATAATAATGTGGCCCATTAAAATAGGACTTGGATTCTATTTAGACTTTGTATTCTTCATTGTTCTTGGCGCATCGGGATTCTCTTCATCAAGCGATCCGCGATAATGCATACATCCGGACATGAATTGCAGCCAATCCGGAACTTCTATGGATGTGTAATATCTTTCAGGCGGTAGATTCCATAAATCAGGTTGGAACCAACGCCATTCGTGTCCCATAACATCCCGGATAACTGATCCTTCGCGTAATTTTTACTTCGTCAATGAGTTATTCCCGTGACATGTCATTCAGATCGTTATCCATAACGCTTGTATTAATTCGAATATAAACAATATTTTACTTCATCTGACTGGAGGCATCGAACTACATACGACGCGACTTTTCTTTAATTTTCGTGGTTTAATTTAATTAAAAGTTTACAGCGTATCTCATAAAGCACCCCAAAAGTCGAACTTTAACTTTTGGGGTGCTTCCAAAAAGATACGTTTTTTTATTTAATTATTCAGCTTCCTTTAAGGGAGTTAATGTTACATCTCCTAAAAGTCCCGATGCCATCGGATTCCATTTTGCTGCAGAGAATTTACCGTCAGGACCGGTATTATCCCTTCTTCTCGCAGGGAAGTTAGTATTGTAGAAAATTCTCCAGTTTACATTTCTCTTGTCGAGATCCGCGATCCTGTTCGCCATAAGATTACTTACCCGTACCTTAAGTTCGTCGTTGCCCTTGAACATATTGTCAGAAATTACTATAGAGTATGGGTGGTTTATCATTGTGCCGATATACTCACCGTTAAGGTATACCGAGGCACTCTCTTTTACATTACCGAGATCCAGCAGCCATTCGTTTATGCCTTCCGGCAATGCCGGAAGAATAGTCGTATATTCAGTAGTGCCGGAGAATATCGAATATTCCTGTCCGTATTCGGTCCATGAACCCAGATCCGCCACAATTTTTTTAGCCGGAAGGTTAGGGCCCCCTTTAATAAATTCTACCTCCCATTTTCCCGATAATGTTATTGCTTGTCCGTTTTTTTCATAGAACGGATATATTTTACCGGAATATTTTCCTTTAAAGGTCTCGACAATAATCGATTCCTGTGAATCCAGTTGTATATATATTTCGGTTTTGCCGTCGGAGATGCGTGTTCTCGCATAACCGTCTGTACCGTGCATAGGATCGTACAGTGCCGCAGAACCCAGTTCCGTGTTAAGTGCTACCCATCCGTCGAATTTATTTTTCGATGTATTTTTTATAAAATAATAATAGTTGCCGTCGTCTTTAACCCTTCTTATGGACTGAAGACCGTCGGTATACATTTTTTCCGGAGAAATGCCGGAATTTTCGAAAAGTGTCTTAATATCTGCCGACATAATGATCTTTCCTTTGCCGTAATCAGCAGTAAGGAGTTGGTCGGAAACTTCTTTAAATGAAATTTTGTCTTTGATGGTTTCCATTTTCTTTCTCGATTTTTCGAGACCGGACAGCCCCGGAACATCGGACGGAAGCTCTTTAAAGAAAAGTATCGTTGATCCTTTATCCGCAAGTTCGGCAAGTTTTTCGAATGTTTCGACTGGCATATGATGGGAAAAAGGTACAGCTATAACCTTGTAATTATTACCTCCCGTGACAAGCTGTCCGCCCGAATATGAAACATCCTGTAACTGCTTGTCGGATATCGCGTCCCATGAATAGCCGTTTTGAGTTAAATAATCTCCACATTCTTTAATTGAAATATTATTGAAAAAATCCCCCGAGTGAAAATGTTTCAGCATACTTCTGCCTGGTGAGGACCATACATCCGAAATATTAAAGTAAAGTAAAATGTCGTTAGATGGTCTTCCTTCCTGTAAGAAACTCTGAGAGCGGGTAATATATTGATTTAACGTTCCGAAATCTTCCCAGAAACTGTTTTGAGGGGCGAAATGCACTGCTGCATAGAATAATCTTCCCGGCCATTCCGCATCTTCCGGCGAATATGCCGTACCGTGGTAGAAAATATGGTTGACTCCTGCCAGAAGGAAGTTGTCGAGTACGTTTTTTACATCGCCGAGAGTGGAGTGAAAATGTTCGTTTAGCCAGGTTGCCGATTCGGAGGATACTAATTTTTTCCTGTAACATGCGCCGCAGAAGGAGCGCTTTTAAGATTGACTATATCGCGGCCTTCGATTTCCGGTATATCGCTTGCCGCATAGAGATCGAGTACGTTCGCAGGAGATCCATGGGATTGGTTTCTTATTCCTTTGCCTTTATCTGCCGCCCATTTCTGCCATGCCATGGTGTATTTTTCGAGAAGAAGATCCCCGATAGTTACACGGTAGTCATATATAACTCGTGAATTGGTATCGTCGTTATCCAATCCCAATAATGCGGGAATATATTTTCTAAGGTCGTATCCGCGCCTTTTTTCGAATTCTTTAAAAAACTCCGGGGTCCATGTGGATTCTCCGTTGGCATCGTCAACTTCATAAGAGTCATTGAAAAAATATCTCAGATAACTTAGGTCATAACCTTTAAATGCATCGTCGAACCTTGCAAGATATTTTAAGAGTGCCTCTTCCGAGAAATGGTCTATTACATTCCCTTCGCCTCCCGGACCTGCACGTTCCACCATCTTGCCATGATTGCCCTGATATAGTGCACAAACTATCCATTCTCCATCTCCCGGAGCCGTCCATTCCAACCGTTTGTCTTTTACCTGATTCGTAAGGTCTATTACCTCATCGGATCCGATTTTATTTGCTGTTACGATTATCAACGGAAGTTCCTGTGGATAACGTATCTGGTCGAAAGCGTAATCCTGGAGATTTTCATTTGCTGTTACAGGATATTTTATCTGGTCTACGGTGACTTTAAGTCCTTCTGTTTTTATATATGGTTTTTGAGTAAAGGACATCGATTCCGAAAAAGTACCGCCTTCTTCGACTCTGAATACTGAAGAAGCTATATATTTACATTCGATTTCTTCGTCGACCCACGGACCGCCGAACGGCCATCCGGATGCGTTGGCAAGATCGACCCCGAGTCCGAGCCTTTTAGCTTCGTTTAGGGTATACATAAGTTTATCCATCCATTCAGGCGAAAGGAAATCTATGAACTGATCCTCTTCTCCCCGTACACCGTAAATAGGGGTTATTTCTACTCCCCCGAGCCCGGACTTCTGATATTCTTCCAGAGTATATTTTAGTCCTTCTTCCGTGACTGCGCTTCCGTGCCACTGCCACCGCGTCCAGGGTTTGGTTTCCTGTTGGATTTCGGGCCATTGAATGTTCCCTGTTTCCTTAATATACCTGGATTTTTTTTCGCCGCATCCGTATAATCCGGTCGTTAATGCAAGGGCCAAAAATATTCCCGTTAACGAACTGGTAATTTTTTTAGGCATTTTTTAGTAGTTTAGTGTTTTGTTATGCAAAGTTAAAGTATTTGAAAATAAAAGTTTAAATAGGAAATTATATATTCATTAAAACCAACTGAAACAGAAATGAAAACTATTTTACGATTGTCAGGCATAGCGCTGATCGCTGTGTTTCTGAGTATTGCGCATTGTATGGCTTCAGCCGGAGGATATTACAATGTCAGGGATTACGGTGCTGCCGGAGACGGGAAAAATATCGATAGCGATGCCGTTAACGAGGCAATAAAAGCGGCTGCTTCAGCCGGAGGCGGTACGGTTTATTTTCCAGCGGGAACTTATTCGTGTTATTCGATAAGATTGGAAAATAATATCCGTATTTACCTGGATATGGGAGCGGTAATCAAAGCTGCCGTTGCGACGCAGGATAAAGGTTATGATCTGCCGGAAGAAAATCCTAATAACAAATACCAGGACTTCGGACACAGCCACTGGAAGAACAGTCTTATCTGGGGAATCGGTATTCATGATATCGCAATCGAAGGACACGGAATGATCGATGGACCAGAAGGCCTTGCAAGAGGAGAAAGAAGATCGGCAGGAATCAACGGAGCCAACAAAGACATCGCTCTGAAAGAATGTTGGAACGTGACGATACGGGATGTGTCCATGCTTATGTGCGGACATTTTGCTCTCCTTGCGACAGGAGTTGACAATATGATACTCGATAATCTTACGGTCGATACCAACCGGGACGGATTCGACATAGATTGCTGTTCTAATGTATCGGTAATTAACTGCCGGGTAAATACACTGAACGACGATGCCATAGTTCTTAAAAGCTCTTATGGCCTTGGATATGCCAAGGCGACGGAGAACGTGACCTAACGAACTGCATCGTATCAGGGTATGATCCGGGAACAATGATGGACGGAACCTTTGGACGTACTATCGAACGTGCGCCGGACAGGGACGGACCGACCGGAAGAATAAAATTCGGAACCGAATCGAACGGAGGGTTTAAAAATATAACGATAACGAACTGTACGTTCGACCGCTGCCGCGGACTTGCGATAGAGACTGTCGACGGAGGAGTTATCGAGGATGTAGTAGTCAATAATATCGCTATGCGCGATATATCCAATTTCCCCATATACATTCGTCTGGGCAACAGGGCGAGGGGGCCGGAAGAATCGACTCCAGTAGCCAGGATAAGAAGGGTGAGTATATCGAATTTAACGGTTAAAAATGCAGACTGCCGTTATGCTTCCATTATTGCCGGTATTCCCGGACATCCTGTAGAAGATATATTTTTAAGCAATATAAACATAGAATATAAAGGCGGACTTACTATCGGGGATGCGGCGAATCAGCCGGAACATCTTGTGAATAATTTCTTTACACGGAACGAACCCAACGCGCCGCGTGATCCGTTCGATGTTCCGGAACGTATAAAAGATTATCCGGAGCCGAGTACTATGGGAATTCTTCCTGCATACGGATTTTTCGTACGCCATGCGAAAGATGTGGAGATGCACAATGTAAAGGTAACTTATATGGAGGAAGATACCCGTGTTCCTTATTTGTTCATCGATGTAGACGGACTTACTTTCAGTAATGTTAAAGGGCAATCCCCGGAAGGAACCCCGGTTTTCCATATGAAAAAAGTATTGAACTTCGTCCCTCTTACTCCGCTGGATCCGGACCGCTATGCTTTCCCGGATATGGATTAATTTAAAAGACTGCTTAAAGGCAGTCTTTTTTTAATTTCTCAGAGAGAAATGGAAGTCCCTCTGCCGCCCTCATTTTTATTATTTCGACCTCGTTCCTGATTCCGGAAATATCCGGATCGTTGGGATCGACCACGTAAACTTTAGTATTCTCTTTTACATAACGTACAAGCGATGCTGCCGGATACACGGCAAGAGATGTACCTGCTACAATAAATATATCTGCTTCTTCCGCTATCTTCACTGCGGAGTCGAACATTGGTACGGATTCCCCGAAAAAAACCACAAATGGACGTAATAAAGATTCTTTTGCGCATCTTGCCTCAGGATCCTGTTCCCATCCTTCTATGGGATAGATAAGGTTATCATCGACGGAACTGCGGAGCTTACGGAGTTCCCCATGAAGGTGCAGCACATTACTGCTTCCCGCACGTTCATGAAGATCGTCGATATTTTGCGTAATTATCCGGACGTCGAACAATTCTTCCAGTTCCTTCAGAACACAATGTCCCGCATTAGGTTCTTTGGAGAGAAGTTCCTTACGACGCATATTGTAAAATTCCAGTACCTGCGGACGATTGCGGGCAAGAGCTTCCGGGGTGCATACATCTTCTATCCGGTATTTGGCCCACAGTCCGTCTTCGTCTCGGAACGTTCCTATTCCGCTGTCCGCGCTTACCCCCGCTCCGGTAAATACAACGAGTTTTTTTCTATCGACCATTTTCTGATGAATATTGTTTAAGCGCCCGGGCGAGCTGATCCGGACACGAGGTGCCTTTGCCATTGCAGTTTATTCCTTCGAGGCGTGCGATGATATGTTCAGCTGCCATTCCTGACGTGAGGGCTGCGATTCCCTGTGAATTGCCGCTGCACCCTCCGGAGATCATAACTTTTTTTATTATTCCTCTGTCGTTTATTTCGATATCCATCTTGCGGGCGCATACGCCCTGCGGGATATATTCGATGTATTTCGTTGTTTCCATTTATTTTATTTTATTCCTGCGCTTTGTAAAACGTCTATTATCGTAGGATATGTATCTTTCATGTATTCATGTATTTCATTTTCAGTCACCCATCTTGCTTCCGAAATATTCTCTTCCGTTTGCGGAACAGGTTTTTCGGATCCGTGATATTCCATCAGGTACCACTTTGTCGGTTTTGCTATCCATTCACCCCTCAGTTCATAAAGGTGGCAAGTTTCCGTAAGAAACTTTTTTCTTTCGACTCCGTTTATTCCGCATTCTTCCTCAACTTCGCGTACGGCACAGGTTTTACAATCCTCATCCTCTTCGGTTTTTCCTTTGGGCAGGTCCCATTTGTCCAGTCTGCGTATCATAAGGATGTCATTTCTGTCGTTACATACGACTCCGCCCGCCGCGGGAATAATGCGGAACAGAAAAAGGATTTCATTTTTCTTTTCGATTATGTCATTGCATATTAATACCGTCCGTTTGGTATTTTGAAGTTTTTGTAACAACTTTGTCCTTCCGACTTGGTCTGCGGTAAAATTTTCATCGGACATAATTTCTCCGTCGTTGTATTTTGCCGCGTCGTTGTCGATTATCAATACGTTGTCGTTAAGATAGATTTTATACATTTGAAATGAGCAATATTAGTAAAGAAATCGCTAAAAGCCTTCTGCAAATTAAGGCAATAAAATTAAATCCGGCAAACCATTTTACATGGGCATCAGGGTGGTTCTCCCCCATATACTGCGATAACCGCAAGATTTTATCTTTTCCGGAAGTAAGGAAGCAGGTATACAAAAGCTTTGCAAAAATAATTTCCGAAAAATATCCCGACGCGGATGTTATCGCGGGAGTTGCGACCGGAGCCATAGCTCACGGAGCACTTGTAGCGGAAGAAATGGGTAAACCTTTTATTTACGTTCGCTCTTCTCCCAAATTCCACGGGCTCACGAATCAGGTCGAGGGGAGTTACAATAAAGGGGATAAAGTAGTTGTTGTCGAGGATCTTGTATCTACCGGAGGAAGCAGCCTTAATGCCGTAGAAGCATTGCGCGATGCGGGATGCGAAGTACAGGGAATGGCGGCTATTTTTACTTACGGCTTCCCGGATGCGGAACAAAATTTCCGAAAGGCGGGAGTTAAACTGGATACGCTCAGTGATTACGGCACCATGATTGAGCTCGCGATAGAGCAGGGTTATGTTAAACCGGAAGAACTCGAAACATTGCAGGAATGGCGTAAAAGTCCGCAAACTTGGAAAAAGTAAAAAGAATGGAGAAATACGAGAGTAAACAGGTAAAAATAAATAAACCGGCATCGATGGTATACATGTCGATATCCGACTTCAACAACTTCACGCCGATGTTACAGGATAAAGTCGATGACTGGAATGTGGACGGAGATACGTGTTCCTTTAAAATAAAAGGGTTCCCGGCCCGTTTACGTATTATGGAGAAGACACCGTGCGAATGTATAAAAATTACCGGCGACGAGGGTTCGCCGTTCGAGTTTTTTTTCTGGATCCAGCTCAAGCAGATTGCGGATAACGATACGCGGATGAAGTTGACAATGCACGTAAAACTGAATATGATGATGAAAATGATGGTCGGTAAAAAATTGGAAAAAGGTATCGATGAGATGGCCGAGAAAATGGCCGAAGCATTCAATAATATTCCCGGATAATAAGAAATTATATGAAAAGAAGATACTTAGCCTTAATTACCATTGCTCTTCTGGTACTGGATCAGGTCGTAAAAATATGGGTCAAAACTCACATGACACTTGACCAGTATTTTTTAATTTTCGGGGAATGGTTCCAGATAAGGTTCCTTGAGAATCCGGGAGCGGCTTATGGATTCCAGTTCGGAGGAGATTACGGCAAACTTTTCCTGAGCCTGTTCCGGATCGCTGCGGTGGCGTTCCTTGCTTATTTTATAAACAGGCTGGTTAAGCATAATGCACCTAAGGGAGTATTGATAGGCTTCTTACTGATATTTGCCGGTGCGATAGGCAATATTATCGACAGTGCATTTTACGGACTTATATTCAGTGAATCCACATACAGTACGGTTGCCGCAATGTTTCCGGAAGGAGGGGGGTATGGTTCGTTCCTGCATGGCAAGGTAGTGGATATGCTTTATTTTCCTATAATAAACAGCACATATCCTTTATGGTTCCCGGTAGTGGGGGGAGAGGATTTCACATTTTTCAGCCCTATATTCAACGTAGCTGATTCTTATATAACCATAGGAGTTTTATACCTTCTCCTATTTCAGTATAAATTCTTTAAAAAATAATGATTACCTACGAATGTAAGATACGTGTACGTTACGGAGAGACCGATCAGATGGGTTTTTATATCATGCCCGTTATGTCGACTACTATGACGTCGCGCGTACCGAGATGATACGCAGTCTCGGAAGTTCCAATCATGAGCTTGAAGGAAGCGGTGTAATGCTTCCTGTTTTGAAAGTCGAATCTAATTACCGCAATTCTGCATATTATGACGATCTGTTGACTGTCAGGGTTACCCTGTCGCGTATGCCGACTGTGAAAATGAAATTCGATTACGAAGTTTACCGTGAAAACGGCGAACTTATCAACACGGCGAGTGTTACCCTTGCATTTATGAACAGCACTACCCGTAAAGCATGCCGTCCGCCGGGATGGTTCGTAGATATAATAAAACCATATTTTGAAAAATAAAAAAAGCGGCTTCTCGCCGCTTTTTTTATTTGGTATATGTGTATTTTATCGTTTGTTTAGTGTCCGGATGCAGGCTGTGTGCGACAGGACAACTGTTAGCTGCTGCCTCAAGGATTCTTTTCGTTTTATCGTCGTAATCCTGCGGGAATGTAATATCCACGATTATCTCGGATATTCTTCTGGGGTCGGTTCCCATGATCTTCGTAGTATCTATAATGGTTCCGTCGATATCGAATCCGTGGGTTCTTGCCGCAATACCCATAATTGTAAGCATACAGCTTCCTAATGCTGCAGCGACAAGGTCGGTAGGAGAAAATGTTTCTCCTTTGCCGTTATTGTCTACCGGAGCATCGGTAGCGATTACTGTATCTGACTTAAGATGGGTTATCTCGGTTCTGAGATCGCCTGTATAAATTGTTTTTGTAGTTGCCATAGGTTTTATTTTTAACTTTGTTCTTTAAGAATAACGTCGTGTGCCCCGCCTTCGACAATACTTGTCGAAGAAACAAGTGTTATTTTAGCATTCGCTTGGAGCTCCCTGATGTCGATCGTACCGCAACTGCACATTGTAGATTTGATCTTACCCAAAGTGATCTCCAGATTATCCTTCATTTTACCTGCATAAGGAACATAACTGTCGACCCCTTCTTCGAATTTAAGCGATTCCGAACCGCCGCTGTCGTATCT
>Ga0192245_10574_pt1 | contig 14883 bp, 10 predicted proteins | sample Koala_Koa27_M3_FD_131238 | JGI IMG/M metagenome (GOLD analysis project Ga0192245, IMG submission 131238) | Enriched cells from koala feces incubated with labeled cellulose particles, San Francisco Zoo, California, United States - Koala_Koa2-7_M3 ...
TTTTATTTTCATCTATATAGATCATATATTCTTCAATCCTGTATTTTAAACGTTTATCTGCAGTTATCACACGCAATATTTGCTCCAGATTCTCACCTCGTAAGAAGTCTCCGGTCAGAATAATATCCTCAATATTAGAAGAGGTTATGCAAATATTTACATTGAAAATACGTTCAAGCTGTTTGACTATTTCTTTCAAAGGAAGTGCCCTGAAATAATAGATCCCGTTTCTCCACGATGTATAATGGGCAATATCCACTGTACGTGTAGTCAAAGAATGATTGTGCTTATTATAATATGCTTGTTCGCCAGGAGACAGGAAGATTCTTCTTTTCTTGTCTTCACTCTGCACCTCGACTTTTCCTTCGGATAAAGAAACCTCAATCCAATCATCTTCTTCGTATGCTTTTACATTGAATCGCGTACCCAATACTTCAACGTTAATCTGATTAGCCTTCACTATAAAAGGATGCTCGGCGTCATGAGCCACCTCAAAGAAAGCTTCTCCGTTTATTTCGACTTCCCTGTTCTTGGAGACAAAAGCATTGGGATAAGTGATTGTAGTTCCGGCATTCAAAATTACTTTACTCCCATCGGGTAAAGTGATTGTTGATAACATACCGAATGGATTAGACATCTCTATTTGTTGACTGTTGACTTGATTGAAACCTTCTTTATATGAAAAATAACCGGTCATTCCCAATAGGATTGCAATAGAAGCGGCCACAGTGCTGATCTTTAAAAGCCGCCTGATGTACCGGCTCCTGTTTATCCGTTTATGAACTTCTTGCAAGATATAGGATTTATTTATATCCGTAAGAAACGAAGTTACCCGTTACAATAAGAAAAATGGCGGAAACCACGATTGTCATCATTAGAATGACTCCAGTCTTCTAATGCCGCTTTTTCATGATCACTGATATCATGAATTAATTCATTTCGTAGAATATCAATAGGGTTGTTTTCCTCGCTCATAATTAATTGTTTCTAAACTGAGGAGTAAGCTTGATGGGATTTCATTTAAAAGAGATCCCGTATTTTTAAATTCTTTAACTAATGGAAGAGAAAAAGAAAGACCATAATAGAGAAAGAGTCAAGTCCGGATAATATGGTTTTATTTGCTTGATAATCTTTTCTATAGCAATTTTCATTTGTACGCGCACCGTATTTTCCGAGATGCAAAGTCTCTCTGCTATTTCTTTGGGTTTTAATTGTTCCTGACGAGCCATAAGAAATATCAAACGGCATTTTTCAGGCAATTCGCCAATAATCTTTCCCAAGAGCTGCTCCATTTCTTTATAAGAGATCTTATCATAGGGAGATTCTTCTTCTGTGATTTCCAGTTGGACAGGTAATTCATCTAATGAGACACGGTTTTGCCTGCCATTTTTCTTATTGTAACGGGTAACTTCGTTTCTTACGGATATAAATAAATAAGCTTCCAAGTTTTCTATATCCTTTAGGCGTTTGCGCGATTGCCATACTGCAAAGAAAACATCAGCAACTACTTCCCGACAAGATTCTGTGTCTTTCAGAAAATAGTAAGTATAGCGAAATACCTGGTCATAATACATCTCATAGAACATATTGAATGCCAATGTATTTTCCTCTTGAATCATTGTTAAGAGGCTATGGATATCTTCTGTGTCTTTCACCGATTCTAAAATCATTTTTTTTCATTTCATACTATTCCATACAACTATTCAGGAATCAATGACTGAATCTGAGAGACAAAGATATAACTGTTTATCTTTGCCTCCAAATTTAATTTATGTGAATTCAATCGTCTGTGGATAGTATTCACTGAAAAAGACAGCAGATTCAGTGCTCTGTAATTCGATTATTTTATATATTTGTGCAGTCGTAAACACGACTGTGTTTTTACATATTAAAGAAAAAGCGTTTAGCTGATTCTTGTGCCAGAGAAAAGTCGAAAAATTTGAGTGCACATGGAACAGACTATACGCCTCACCGTTATATGCGGTAGGCGTTTCCTGTTTGTGCACAAGGGCTTCGACTCCCTCTCTGGCGGATAGGCAAATGCTTACCGCTTTTTTTATGCTTATCAGACAACATTGGACGGGAGCAGTAAAAAACTCTTTTAACCTCAAAGGCAAGTCAAATCGGGTAGATGTGGATACCGGACGGCTGAGAAGCCGAAAACGTAACATAAATATGTTACTACTTGCCTTTGACAAAAGGAGGATAAGAAGTCAGACCTCCTCCATCCGTACCAACTCCCAACCGGAAAACTGCATCACGATGCAATGCAGCGTTGTCCCTTGGCACATCAACTGCACCTTAGGTCCCTGGGCATAGCGATGTATCTGCGTTATGGCATCCTCCCACTGGGCTTCACCTTTGACATCATAGTCCTTGGCAGAAAGATATTTCAACTCCAGAATGTAGCTGTGCTTCACTTCGGAATAACGTTGCAGGTCCGGCATCAGGAACATATCACAAAAGCCGTGGTTCAATTCCACTTCGGGGGCAGTAAGATAATAAGCATTTATACTAAGGTAGGCTTGGAAGAGACCCTGAATGTTACGCTCACCCTCAATCAAGCTACGCACGGAAGAATTCTCCTTGTAGTCATGGGCCATCTTCTCTAAGGCAGGGCGCCAATCGCCATCAAAGGCCATGTTATAGAAACGGCCAATCAGGTCGGTCAGATCGATGCGTTCTTTGCCTTGATACTGTTCCAACATATAATCGTAATACTGCTTACGCACGTTGTTGTTGGGGATTCCCAAGATGAGTTGCACCCCCCCCCCCGAGTACCAATAATAGTTAACATACCGTAGTAGAACAACAGACTGGGAAACAGTGCCGGATTAACCAAGTCTTTGGCAGGGAAAGATAAAACCAAGTCCGCTACAATCTGCCCATCCTCTGCAATACGACGGATCACACCCTTGCGATCCCCATCCAGATGGTCGAGATTAAGCAATTTCTTCATCTTACTGTAATCCGTGCGGGTATTAGGGTCAATCATCTGTTTGGGAGAGTATCCCAAGTCTATTTTCTGCCTCAGACAATAAAGCACCATGTCGCAGTTGAACATCTTCGGATCACGGTTCAGGCTCTCTTCGGAGAAACAATAATTATCATACCACGGCTTTATCTCAGCTATCATTTCGTCAATGTCGCCCTTTAGTCGTTCACAATCTTTGTAATATTGGAACATCTGGCGTACATCCGTCTCGGAGAATCCCAGCATGGTATTGAATTGCTGCAGGGTGCTGATGTTCCAGCCGATATTGAACCCACTGGTCAGATCGTCCAGTGTGACGGGACTAACTCCCATCATAAGGATACGGTCGAAAGTTCCCTTGAATTTTTTGAAGGCGTTACGGTAAAAACCGTCGGCATGGGTGAGGCTATGATAAATGTTTTCGCCATGCTCGTTCAGCACCACATTGGTGAAATTATCGTATTCATCGGCAATGAGGTAAAGCGGATAACTGCGCAGGCCGGCTTCTCCCAATATCACTTGCAGCTTGGCCTCGAAAGTGGGGGCAGCCTCAAACTGCGTCCGGATATGATCGGAATAGAAGTCGTGGTATTTATTCATAAAGATGTTTAGCTCTCCGGTACAATAAATCTGGAAGTTTTCTTCCAATTGCTCCCGGCTTCCGCCCACCCGCGAGAAGTCAAACGACATAATCTGAAAGGTACCCCGCAACCGGGTAGGATGACTACCTATCCAGAGGTTGCCGAAAAGACGTTCGAATTCATCTTTCCGGGCAATGTCGTAATATGCGCTCATCATGCTCAGGAAGATGCTCTTGCCAAAACGACGGGGACGGATAAGGAACAAATAACTGGGCTGGTCTTCCAACAAAGGCAGATACATCGTCTTATCCACATAATACTGATTCTGTTCTATAACATCCGCAAAGTTGGATACACCGTAAGGTATTCGCTTAACATCTTCCATATACAATCTGGTTTGCAGTAAATTCAACAACATTACAAAGATAGGAAAAGTTTCCGGTAATCGAGGAACGGGTATGCCGGATTTTATGCGGTAGTATAAAAGAAGATTCTCCACACTGTTGAACACAATCCAACTCCTGATCCGCATAAATAATATAAGTTTCACAGGTTAAGCCGCCGCATCGCCACTTTTATCTCTTTTCGCTGCGACGGCTAAGGAAAATCGTAGTAGACACTTATTCTTTCCACCATGGTGGAAAGAATAAGCGTTCGGATGGAAAAGGCTAGCCGTTGGAAGGGAAAAAGCATAGGAATGCCTAAGAAAGGAGTTAGCTATTGGAGGAAATTCATATCCATACCGTTATGAATGAATTCACCACAGAGTTCAATCGACTTGAAATCAGAATACATAAAACTTTCATCTTATCCCTTAACCCATCCAAACAATATATTCCGTATATTTGAAGAATGAATCATCAAGAAGATTGGCTAACTCTAAACAATCTGTAATTATGAAGACAATATTACTATTTTTATTTCTCTGTATGAGCCTCAGCACATCTGCACAAACAGCTGATGAACGAGCCGGAACTTATATGAAACAGGAAAACTGGTTCAGTCTGCAACGCGAATTCGCCGTCAACAAAGACTCTTTACACCCTTTCCTGCAAGAATTCGGTCAGGCACTACTGGATAATTTCTTTAATCGTCCCCAAGCTGCCTACGAATCTATAGGCAAATTGCTGAACGAGCAACAAAGTAATATGGGCTTTGAGAATACTGCTTCCATGATCTACTTCATATCCGAAAACCTGAGCAAGCTGGGTGCTAACGACCAAGCTGCCGAAACACTGAAAAATTTCTGTGGCCAGGTGGAAGGCCAGGTGGACAGTACTTTCCTTGCCGTATACCGGAGAAAAGAAAAAGAATATCGCGCTTTGTCCCAATATGCCCTATACCAATGGGAGAAGCCAGATACGGATTTAGCGCTGCCCATTCGCATAGACAGTGTAGGTCCAAAAGGTTCGGGAACCACCGCCATAGCTATGGAAGGCAGTGTGAATGGAAAAGAACGGAACTTCATATTGGATACAGGTGCAAGTATCAATGTAGTCACCCCCGAAGTAGCAAAAGCCTGTGGCATGAAGATACTGGACGTAGAAATCACTGCAACTGGGATAGGTACGGGAAGTGGACAATTCGCCATTGCCGAAGAGATAAAAACAGGTCCGCTCGTGATGCGAAACGTACCTTTCTACGTGTTGGATATGAAAACCGGAGAAGAAAAGGCCGACCGCTACATGAAATATCTGGAAGTCGTCATCGGACTGCCTTTCCTCAATCAACTTCAGGAAATACAACTGGATTTACGCAACAACCGGATGATTATTCCCAAAGAACTGACTCCCCCGCCCGGCTTTGCCCCGAACATTTGTTTTACGGGAAAGAACCTCCTGAACCTGGAAATCGTATACGACCATGAGCTATTGCAAATGAACTTCGACAGCGGCTCCTGCCTCAGCCATCTCAATTATGATTACTTTGAGCAGCACAAAGACCGTATTGAACGAATAGCGGAAAGGGACTCAATGGGACTTGCCGGTTTCGGTGGTACAGCATGGGTATGCATTTACAAACTACCGAGCGCATGCTTCCAGATAGGTGAGTATACGGGCTGTACAGACAGTCTCAACGTAGTGGCAACACCCGAACAAACTGCTGCTCATTTTGCCGGAGATGGAATAGTAGGAATGAACATGTTCCGGAGTTTCAGCACAATTACAATTAATCTGAAGGATATGTTTGTGAAAACCACCCCGAAGATGCAAGGAAAAAACGCAATGATCTACGATAGTAAAAAGCTACGCTTAAAACTACCGGAAGACCAATTGAATATAACAGACATATTATTGGGGGTAGCAGATATATATCTGAATTACTGGAACGATCATCGCTGAATGCTCTACACATAGCTCTCTCCGCTCTTCTGCCGAAAGGCACTTGTAGCCCGCAACTCGTAGCTATTTCATCTTCTGCGACGTCCGAACAAGTCCTTTATTCCGTCAAGGTCGAAACCTAACGTGAAGCGAAGTGTCTGGTCGAGCGGATTGCTTTGTGCCGTAGATACCAGGTAAGCAGCGTCCAGCGAGAACACGCTCATCTTGAAGCCTGCTCCGAAAGAGAAATACTTGCGGTTTCCTTTGTTTTCATGTTCCCAATGATAACCACCACGAATGGAAAACTGTTCGTGATAGGTATATTCCAATCCCAACGACCATTGTATCTCCTGCAGTTCTTCCTTGAAACCACCGGGAGCATCACTGAAAGATTTGAAAATACCCTTAATGGGTGAAATGTCATTATAATCACGGTCCAGGCGTTCTTCATATTCTTCCTGTGACTCGTCTTCTCCACGGATAGGACGGGTGGGAACCATATATTTATTGGCGTCGAAACTAACTCCAATTGTATTGTAATCATCTATCGGGAACAATAAAGAAGCACCCAAACGCAAGTTAGTAGGCAGGAACTGACTGGTATTACCGCTATCATAAGAAATCTTCGTACCGATATTAGAAGCATTCAATCCGAAAGAAAGCATGCACTCACGCTGGGCAAGTATGACGTAATTTGTATAATAGAAGGCAATGTCGGCAGCAAAAGCGGAACCGGCAGAAACTTCTTCGTCTTCTCTATATGCCAGGTCGGAGTAAATATATCGTAATGCAACCGCTGCAGAGAAACGTTCGGAAAGCATACGTGAGTAAGCTATATCCACTGCCATCTCATAAGGTTTAATCGTATATCCCGGAGAATTCTCATCACCGGTATATCCACGGGGACTTCCCCCAAAGAGAAATAGCGCAAAGAACCGCTGACTGCCTGATAATCTCCGATGCGATAGTACCCTGCCAGATATGCCAAGTCAATATCATTCACCAGCTTACGCAACCAGGGAGTATATGAAACCGCTACTCCGGCACGGCTGATAGTAAACGGATACTTTGCCGGGTTCCAGAATTGGGAGTTCACGTCCGGATCTGTAGCCGCACCCACATCTCCCATACCACCACCACGGGAGTCAGGGGCAATACCCAGAGAGTTAACACCGGTATTAACAGGGTTAAACTGATTCTTGTCTTGGGCAAGAAGGTGTACGGACAAGAAAGCTATGATTAATAGTAAGATGTATTTCTTCATACGATATTATTTATAATACGATCAAAAAACAAAATCTAACTTAACTCCCCTCCTCTTGGGAGGAGAATTTAGTTACTCCTTTCAATTGAGATACTTATGATTTCTAATAACAATACTAATAAAACAGAGAATCCCCCTGTTTATTGTGACAAGATAATGATTTTCTGTGATTTCGTACTTTCACGACTGCCATCAGAGACGATAGACGCACGATACAGATAAATGCCCGGCGCCAGACGTTGCCCGCCATTACTACACAAATCCCATTCTACATAGTAGGTTTGTCCTTCAGATATTCCTTTCTCTATATGCGTCCACATTTCCCGCCCGGCAAAATCATACACGGACATACGGACCGCAAGTGTGGAACCGGGGCGATTGTGAGAAAGAATAAATGTAGTACTTTCACGGGCAGGGCTCTGTGTACAAGTTACCGAGAAGAGACCGGGACGCAGACCTCGAACCACCTCAAACTCTAAAGTCTTTGTAGAAGAATTATTCAGTAAATCCCATGCACGGAATGCCAGCGTATGTCTGCCCTCCGTAAGTTCGGGCACTGAAAAATGCACTGTACCCCGGGTATAATCTCCCGCTACCGGAGTATAATAATCATTCAGATTGTAAGTCGACACCGCACTGCCGTCTATACTAAGCGAAAGATCATGCCCGATACCATTGCCAACCGTATTGATACCATCAGTATCTTCCAAATCAGCTACGAACAAGGGAGTAGTATTGGTCTGTCCACCGGAACTGAAGTCCGGCGTATTCAGATAAATGGTTATCTTAGGGCCTAACGTATCTGCCAAAGAAACATCATCATCCGTACCGCCTACCAGGAAACGGTCGAAAGCTCCGCCCGCTTCATTAGAGTAAACAGCATCCAGAGCGTAAAGGCTCAATAAGCCTTCTTCATCGGAGTAATTGATATCCAACGGTACAGGGAAAGTAAACTCAAACCGTCCCTGACGAACCGAATCACTGCCCGAGAAGAGAGTTTTACTGCGCTCCGTATAAGTATAAGCACCCTCACCACGATTATCAAGAGTGGTTACTTCTTCCTTACTATCCAGTACTGTAGGATGCACTGTGCCGGTAAAGTCTTCTGCTAAAGTACCTTCGGGAGTCAGGATACGTCCTTTTACGGTAATCTTGCTACCGGCTTTCACCTGCGGATAGGTATTTGTTTCTTCTGCTACATTCACTCCGGCAAATTCATCTACCTGTATTTGATAATCAGGATATGCCAAGGTCAAGGCAGGATCGCCGATCAGAGAGAAATTCAACTTATTCTTGTCAGCAGCCAAAGATGCATCGCACTTTGAAAGCCGCATGACATCTCCCAGTCGCAAGCGTTTACCTTCAGGGCGGGAAAAGATATGACGAAGGAAAGCCTGGTTTAAAGTAGAATTCTGTGCAGCATATACCACCCGGGAAGTAGTGAGCAAAGCAATAGCCCCGCCTTTGGCATTCAGGAATGCCTGCTCGCCGGCGGAAGTCTGGATATCATCAAAACGGGTAAAGTCACAAGTAGCTGTTATCCATAGAGGGAGACGTGGGGAGGTCATTTGGGTAATATCTCCCATGTTCAGCAGATTCTCCTCTGCCCAGGCGGAAGTACTTCCGTGCCCTGTATAGTTGACTACCAACATGCCTTTGTCGAATAATTGCAATAGGCGTTTTGTTGCATCGGGATAAGTTTCGCCGGTAGCAGAAGATTCGCGGCGGAAAGCATCGGCATAGATTCTTTCAACAAGGAAGGAAGGATAATTCCGTTCTGTATAACTTGCCAGGATTTCAGATTGGGACATGTGCAGACTGCCATCCCCGTCATCGCCCACATAGCAGACGGTATGTTTCCACGGTCCTGCATGCTTATTTTCCATATAAGCGATGGTCTTATCGACAGTAGCTTTTGCCTCAGCAGCCGTGCGCACCGGGAAACGTCCAATACCTATATCCAGCATGGCATCCGACAGATTTTCGCCTTCTCCATCATCGAGAAAGCCGAAATAATCGTCCGTTACATAGGAAGAGGTTTCCTCGAGAGAGGTTTCCGATTGATAAGATAGCAAAAAGTTTTCAGGCCGGTAATTCTTCCAAGAGGAAGTCAGCATACGATTATCATAACTGCAATCTCCGAAGAATAACAAATATTTAGGGCTTTCAGCCTTATTCGGAAGACGATCATACAACATCTTCATCAAACGACGGTAAGCTGTTCCATCCGGTGTACCGGAAGAGAATTCATTGTAGATTTGTGGAGCAGCAAGAACAAGAACAGGCAGGCCATCTTTTTCACGATGTGCTTGTGCCAACCGTTCGGCCTGTGTCATCAGGTCTTTCCGGTCGGGAGAAATGATAATCATATCCGTAGCTCCCAGAGAGTGCAGATTTTGATTTGCAATATTCCCTACCGTTTCTACCGTATCAAAGCCGGAAGCTTCCGGAGTGATGGCTACGAACTCACGCAATTTTCCTGCAGGAATGGTAAACGTATATGTGCCGCCTGCAAAGCTGCCTTCCATCCTGCAAATATTTGCGGGATCGGTGACATCCCACACAACAGTAGAAGCTGTGGCACCGGAAAGTACAAATGTCGTCTCTTTATTGATGGAGGCCAAAGAACGGAAAGTAAGGTAAGGAGCATTCAGCGTAAGCGAGCGGATATAGTTCAAAGCAATATAATCCAGACGCCCCGATGTCCCGGAAGGGCGGGTATGGGTAACGGTCACTACAGTATTCTCCGACTCTGTGCCCAGCCAGGAAGTACTTATGGAGGCAGAAGTAGATCTTGTGTAATATTGATTGTCGGAAGAGATGGATGCCAGTGTAGCATTTCCTCTCGCCTTACCATTCACTGCAACCGAGTAATGGGTAGATGCTCCAATGGAACGGGCGGCAAAAACAGTGGTCAACCCTACAGCACTTTCCGGAACGATACCCGGTAAATTCAACGTATAATTCTTGGTGTTACCCGCTGCATAATCATAATCTTCATAAAGTTGTCTGCCGGTACTTGCCCAACTATATACTTCTTTCTCATGCAGAGCATAAGAATTAAAGATTGTCAACCTGTTGGCAGAAGGTTCTTTCAAAGAAGAAAGAACTTCGGCTTCCATTTCCGGAATATCCTCCCGGTCAGTCAGGAAATAATAGCCTTCATCGGAATAAAAGTTACGTTCGCGAACAAAGTAAGTGTTATCGGAGCTCAGTTTCCAGGATACAGTGCCACGACCATAAAACAATACACCATCTGACAAACGCAGCAAGGGGACTTCGGGCAAATCTGCTGCCGGATGTTCATTGAAACGCTGGGATAACAAATAACCACCATAACCAAATACGCGGACTTTCTCGGGTCTTGAGAATCCCATCTTCTTTAATTCGGCATTCGTGATTTTAAAGACTCCGGTATTTCTCACACCTACCTTGGTCCAACGTCCTGAAGCGAGAAGCGAAGTTGTGCAATCTTTTAAAGAAACTCCGGTTAAAGTTGTCCCCGAGCCTCGAGTAGCTGTTCCCTCCCCTATTCCATCTTTCCTTGGATAGGATTTCACGGATAGTTTGAACGAGTTCAGCCGTTGGTAGCTTCCTTCACGAAAAACGACAGGGACAAAACTTATGGAGAGAAAGCCATGATGTGCGGAGATTTTAGTGAAGGAGTTTATCTGTGGAGATGCCGGTAAGCCCTTCCGGAAAGCAACATCTTCATTGGGTAACTGACGCAAACTGTCGAGTCGCATCTCTAATGCTGCCACCTCACTCCGGCTTAGTTTCTGGTATTCCGGAAATTCAATTTCTACCTGATAAGTAAAGGAACGGAAATCGTTCCCTAATGGAAGTTCGCGCGTCACTACGGGAAGCGTCTGTGCAGAAGACAATTCCTGCCAGTTCAGCGTAATGAATTCCTGCGCTGAAACCGGAAGAAGAAGAGCAATAAAACAACAAAGCAACCAGCAACGTTTGATAAACATATCGTAATAAATTGACTCAACGAATATAAAAGTCGAGCAACTTATCTTCTCCGAGGTATCCTTGTAAATGCTGTCCTATCTGTACCGGACCTACGCCTGCGGGAGTTCCCGTAAACAACAGGTCGCCTATTTTCAGCGTCATAAAGCGGCTGACGTATGCAATAATCTCATCCACTTTGAAAAGCATATCCGAGGTATTGCCGTGCTGCACTTCCTTTCCGTCTATTTCCAAGCGGAAATCAAGCTGCTGCAAATCGCCTCCTGCCTGCTCCAAAGGAACAAAAGTTCCGATAGCTGCCGAATGGTCGAACCCTTTGCAAAGTTCCCAGGGATTACCCGCTTCACGGAACTTACGTTGTAAGTCGCGTGCCGTAAAGTCGATGCCTACAGTCACTGCGTCATAATAACGGTTGGCAAAGCGCGGCGCAATGTTTTTTCCCAAACGGCAGATACGTACCACCACCTCAGTTTCGTAATGAACCTCATCCGAAAAATCGGGAATAAAGAAAGGCTTTCCGTCTTTCAATATAGCCGAGTCGGGCTTCATGAAGATAACCGGCTCTTTATTAACTAACGTATGCCCCAGCTCTTTATTGTGCAGTGCATAGTTCATTCCGACAGCAATAATCTTCATTATTCGATTTCGTTAAAATTCAGGCGGTTGAACATCACCGCCAAATGAGCATATAGAGAAGTATTCTGAACAACGATATTTTCCGGCACACGGATGCGGAACGGTGTAAAGTTCCACACAGCTTTGATGCCACCGGCTATCATGGTGTCCGTAATGCATTGGGCTATCTCGATAGGTACAGTCAGCACACCGATGTTCACATCATATTCGCGCATCTTCTGCTCGAATTCACTGGAATGGAAGATCGGAATTCCGTTCAATGTAGTGCCTACCAATTCCGGGTTCACATCAAATGCAGCTACAATTTCCAGCCCGAAGTGCTTCAAACCGGAGTCGCGCAACAATGCACCACCCAAACTACCTACTCCAAACAGAAATGCTTTATGCATATCGGTAAATCCGAGAAAGTCTTCCAGTACGGCTATCAGCGTATCGACTTCGTAGCCCACACGCGTACGCCCGGAGATGTTGACATAGGACAAATCCTTGGCTATCTGGGAAGCATCTATATTGATTTCTTTGGATATCTGCGTAGAAGAGACGTACCGTTCGCCCCGCTGCTTGAGCAGCTTAACATTCGACAAGTACCACGGCAACCTGCGCAAAGTAGGCTCCGGCACTTTCATGCTATCCTTATATTGAATTGCCTGGTTCGTGGTCATTTTCTTCATTTCTTTAGGTTACGGGTGGACAAAAATACGCTTTTTTTGGAAAAGAATACTCCAACAGAAGAAAGTTAACATAATTTCTACAAAAGTTTTACTTATCGCCAAAGAGGGATAACGGCAAACTAAGAGAAACTCCCACCGAATGAAACTTCAGGCAATCGAATCCGGCAAAGACACCTATCCGTGCCATATCGGAAAACCCGATCGAATATCCGATCTCCGTATAGGGGCGCCGACCATATATCACGATGGAACGGAGATTCAAGGCTTCATCAAATGCTTTTCTTGACAGAAAAGGAAGATGTTTCAAAAGCAGATATGGAGTATACCAGGAGACATTAGCCTGTGCCCAACGGGTATGGGTGGACAAAGCGTAGTTATCCAGTAAACTAAACCCGGTATCGAAAGAACGTTCCGTGACCAGAATGCGGGTAGATGCGAAATGCTTGAAGTCGGGGAACTGGAGGTTCTTTGCATCAAAGAATGCACCTGCATTCACTGACCAATACAGACGATTGAACATACCGAACTCGATTTTCTGTTTAGCAGAGAATTGCATCAGGTGGTACGAGGTAAGATAACGGCTTCCGTTCATAGGGAAAGCTCTATCATATTTCAGGGCAAATGTAGGATAACGGGAAGCTTCATACACTTTCTTGCCTTGCGACATGTGATAGTAGTGCGCCGGAGTGTACTCCAACTCAAAAGAAGCTTTTAGGATATCATTCTCCGGCATCGGTCGGAAAGCAGTGTTTTCCGGAATATTCGGCTCGGCATCCCTCTTGAACCAACTTTTACGGATATGGTTATCCAACATCTTCCTGCGTTGCCAGGAAAGTGAAGAAGAAAAAAGTAATCCGTTAGCCGGCTCTATCGCATGATCAACTGTGAAGAAAGTATTCTCGTAAAGCTTCAGATGGTTATGCCCGAACAGCGAGCTGGATATACTATTTATCAAACGGGATTCTCCGCTTTCCGAATTATAATCGGCAGACAGAAGACCTCCGGAAAGAGATAAATAACCACGGTTCCGTGGAGCATAATCCAGCGTCAATTCTCCTTGTCCAATCCAGTTTTTGCGGGCTGTGGTATAATAGAAAGAAGGCACAAAACGAAGTGTAGAGGATTTTGATAACTTCACTCCTGTCTTTAGCTTAACTCCTAACCAGAAGCCATCTACAAAATTATATTCGGAAATATAAGAGGAAAGACCGGGTAAAGTCAGCCAGGCATTTTTATTGGAAGTTCTGAAAGTCTTTCCCCACATAATGGTATTCAGTACTTGCCCGAAAGCTGTTTTCTTCTCGGACTTTTCTCCGGGTGACAAATCTTTCAAAGCTATCTTTTCTTCTTTATATTGATAACTCTGCACCTCTTCCAATCGCAACGGCACGCTACGGATAGTGGTCCAATAAAGAGAATCCCGTTTATCGGCAAGCGAATCAACCTGAGTATCTTTGCGCCCGATTCGTGCCGGACGTTCAAATTTATGTTTCTTTGGCTGCGCTACTGCAGTGGCAGTTACAGTTTTTGCCATTTTATCCGTATTGGTCTCCGGCTGGATATCCGTTTTTACCTCTCTATAGTGTATTGCCGCCAGATAGGAAGCCTCTGCCTTGAAACCCATTATGTCGATGGTAGAAGAGGTAGTAATAGAAACCGGCAGAAAGACAGAAGACTGCACCTCCTTGCAAGTGATCTTAATCTTTGCTTTCAGCCCGGTGCCACGAACATTGACATCAGCAGCCGAAATGCACCACAAATCTTCTACAATGAACAGGTCTCCTTCCAGCAAACGGTTATCGTCTTTCTTGGGAATCACACGGATCTTATTTATCATTTGTCCTTCTTCCACAAAGCAAGCGTCAAGCCTGAAACGATAGTATGAAAAGGCACTTTTATTTAAAGGAGAGACTTTGCCGAAAAGCTCAGGAGTATAGAGATTAATCGTAGTTATTCCCATATCCACTCCTATTTCTTCGGGAAAAGAGTTCTTGTTGGCCAATACCTTATTATTCCAGATATTTGGAGCAGTAAAATTCACGATCTGCTGTTGCTCCAAGACAAACAGCTTTCCAAGCCATTCTTTTGCATCTTTCCGCACCTCTTTGGATAGTTTCAGGACAGCAGGAATAGAGGTTCCTTTACCGGTTCCCTTCAGATACGTACCGGCAGTGTAGCTTTTTATCTGAGTGCGATAATAAGGAGCACGCGCTATCGCTTTGCGCATCACTGCATAGGCGGGATCTTCATTTCCCTTGGTGATGCTTACTTCCGGCAGGCTATAGGTACGTTCGGCAAGCACTATATCCTTCTCATAATCACGATTCAGCATTTGAAAAGTAAAGGTTTGGGATATGAATCCTAAAGAAGAGACCTCACAGGTATATTGTCCGGCAGATAATTTCGTTTGAAACCGCCCGTGCTCATCAGTAGTTAAACCTGATTTCATTTCTCTTAGATA
>Ga0192245_10578_pt1 | contig 14831 bp, 5 predicted proteins | sample Koala_Koa27_M3_FD_131238 | JGI IMG/M metagenome (GOLD analysis project Ga0192245, IMG submission 131238) | Enriched cells from koala feces incubated with labeled cellulose particles, San Francisco Zoo, California, United States - Koala_Koa2-7_M3 ...
TCAATGTTCGTATGCCCCAAAATACGGCTGACGCTCTCGATTGGCATCCCTTTGCTGAGAGCCAGGGTCGCAAACCCGTGCCTTGAGCAATGAAAGCTGATTTTCTTGGTGATGCCGCATTCCTTTATCATCTTTCCCATACGCTTGCATATTGACCAATAGTTGAGATTGGGAAATACAAGATTGTTTTCCTGAAAAGCCTTGTAACGCTCGATTATCTGCAAGGGAATATCCAGCAGCTTTACCTGAAACGGTACACCCGTCTTGTGTCGTTTGGAAATAATCCATTTCTCACCGTTCACTTCCACAATCTGGTCGTTGCTTAATTCCTTTATGTCCACGAATGACAGGGCGGTAAAACTGGCGAAAACAAAAATATCACGGAGATAGGAGTTCTTGGGGTCTTTGAACTGAAATTCCATCAATGTTTTTAGCTCATTCTCCGTCAGATATTCACGCTCTTTCGTGTTCGGGTTTATATGGAACTGGGCAAACGGATTTCTCGGTATATGTCCGTTGAAATGTGCCCGCATCACCACACCTTTCAGCCACATGCAGTTTTCCCATATCGAACCGTTGTGCAGTCCGGCTTCGTTGGAAAGGAACACGGCGAACTCCTTGATGAAGTCGGGCGTAAGTTCAGGCATGGAGATGTCGTTCCGCTTGTAATGTGACCTGATGAATGCCGCCACATGGTTTCTTGCCCGTACCCTTGCCATATAGGTAGCCCTGACCCTGTCTTTTCCGACACGCTTCTTGAACACTTCATTTTCCTTGTCGAAAGCACCGAGCAACGTTTCATACTCACCGCCCAATCCCTGATAGGCATTGCGTACCATTTCTGCCGTTACATAGGCTTCACGGTCGGATATACGCAGGTAATGCTTGATGATTTGAGCCTTGATGTTGTCAAGCGCAAGATTGGTTTCCCTCGCTTCCATACTCTTGCCCTTTGCCTTGTTCCCTTTGGCATCCCAAAGCTCTTTCGGGATAGTCCGCTTGCAGCTGAACTGTGCTACCGTACCATTGATTGTAACTCGTCCCATGATGGGGACAATTCCGTTCTTTTCCTTACTGCCGTTCACGTAGAACAGCACCTTGAATGTGCTTCTTGCCATACTCGTTTCTTTTTGGTTGCAAAACTATAAATCAACGAGTTACCTATTGATAAGCAAAGCTGCGCAGAACGCCGCAAAATGAAACAGGGACTGTTAAATCTGTACTTTCATCGGGTAATGATTAGGAAACCGTTCTTTTGCTTTAATCTGCTTTAAGACGGTTTTCAACTGTCTGCCCAACTTCTGCGTTTTTCTTCTAACTCCCTAATTATCAAATCCTGTTGCGTTAATCTGCTGCAATTCGGCGGATATTCCAGAGATTTTCCGTAAGTTTGCAGAAACTAACTTTTAGAACCTATGAGCACAATTTTACAACTGGCTCCACAGAATGTGTGGAAGCATTTTTATTCGCTGACTCAGATTCCCCGTCCGTCGGGACACATGGAAAAGATTACCGAGTTTCTGGTAGGATTCGGCAAGGGACTGGGGCTTGAGGCGTTTGTCGACGAAGTAGGCAACGTCATTATACGCAAGCCGGCCACACCGGGCATGGAAAACCGCAAAGGGGTCATTTTGCAGGCACACATGGACATGGTGCCTCAGAAGAACAATGATACGATACACGACTTTACCAAAGATCCTATCGAGGCCTATGTGGACGGCGATTGGGTAAAGGCCAAAGGTACAACACTGGGAGCCGACAACGGTTTGGGCGTGGCTGCCATCATGGCGGTACTCGAGGACAACAACCTGAAGCACGGCCCGTTGGAAGCCCTCATTACCAAAGACGAGGAGACAGGTATGTATGGTGCTTTCGGCCTTAAACCGGGTACGCTGAAGGGGGAAATCTTGCTGAATCTGGATTCGGAAGACGAGGGTGAGCTGTATATAGGCTGCGCAGGCGGCATTGACATCACGGCTTCGCTGGAATATAAGGAAGAAGCTTCTGCGGCTGATTTTGTAGCGCGCAAACTGACTTTGAAAGGATTGCGTGGCGGGCATTCCGGTCTGGAAATCAACCAGGGACGTGGCAATGCCAACAAATTGCTGGGACGCGTAGTACACGACCTGCTGGTGGAATTTGACTGCCAGTTGGCCAGCTTCGAGGGTGGTAACATGCGTAACGCCATTCCGCGTGAGGCACATGCGGTGCTGGTGTTCAATCCTGAAGATGTGGAAGGGCTGGAAGATTATATACGCGAATACGAGGCACAGCTCAATGCCGAGTTTGCGCCGATTGAAAGCGGGATTAGCCTGAAGCTGGAGGAAGTTGCTTTACCGGCAGCTGTGGTGCCCGAAGAGATACAGGACAACATGATTAATGTACTGATGGCTTGCCAGAATGGTGTGATGCGTATGATTCCTACGGTACCCGACACGGTGGAGACGTCGTCTAACCTGGCCATTGTGACCATTGCCGGCGGCAAGGCCGAGGTAAAGATTCTGGCTCGTAGTTCGTGCGACACGATGAAAGATTTCCTGGCCGACAGTTTGACTTCTTGTTTTGCCATGGCAGGTATGAAAGTTGTGCTGAGTGGCGGTTATTCCGGCTGGCAACCCAATGTGGATTCACCCATCCTGCATGCCATGAAAGTGTCCTATAAGCAGCAGTTTGGTGTGGAACCGGCCGTGAAGGTGATACATGCCGGACTGGAGTGCGGCATCATTGGCGCCAATTGTCCGGGACTGGATATGATATCTTTCGGACCGACGTTGCGTTCTCCGCATTCGCCCGACGAACGTGCCTTGATTCCTACGGTAGCCAAATTTTATGATTTTCTGGTAGCTACACTCGAACAGACGCCTGAAAAACAGTAATTCTGCCCGGAACGGGCTTAAACGAATAGAAAGGAACTTCCACCCAATTGAGGGAAAGGAGGTTCCTTTTTTTATGATTGACTGTCAATCTGTCTTCTTTCTGCCATAAGTTCATGACTTATTGTCGGCATTGCTACGTCTTTGTTTCATGTAGTCATGCTTTTTTTGACTCATATCAAGAAATATGTTATAAAACATGTTTTTTGTGTTGTTTTTGTTTTTCGTGTCTGACAAAGGCCTTACATTTGCACCGTTCAATCATGAGAGAACAAAGGATAACAAGATTGATAACACAAGGATAACAAGATTGATTTAGGAGGATAACAAAATGAAAATGTTTAGAAACTTATTTAGAACGCTCGGCAAGGCCGACAAGAACATTTGGGGTTACGTAATGCTTTAAGCATTCGTCCCTATTGTTCGAGAGAGATAACAGTTAGTTTTCAAGGTATTGATTTTAAAAAGTAAAAAGCTATGAAAAAGAAAATGTTGAATTCATTCAGACGTATTGCGTCTAAAATGAGTAAAAATTGGATGGAGGCTATGAGATATTATAGCTTTTCAGTTTAAATCAGAATGAGAGAGAGTTGATTTTTATATTTTGATAAGGGCGGTGTTCCAATACTGGAGCGCCGCCCTTTTTTCATATGTCCCTAATTAAGGGTTAGAATGTATAAATTGCTTGTGTGACAAGAATTTTTAAGCGTAAAAGAACAAATGTTTGAACTTTATTTCCTTTCTTTGTTGTTAATGCAAAGACTAACAAAAAGAAAGCTTATGAAGAACATTCGGAAAACTTGTAGCTTGTTGCTGTTGCTGGTTATGTGTGCAGGGATGCCGTTATGGGCACAATCGTACAGCAAGCTATGGAAGCAGGTGGAGGAGGCCCAGCAGAAAAGCCTTCCGCAGACAGTGGTGAAGCTGGCCGATGAAATCTATCGGAAGGGAGAAGCCGAGCGCAATATCCCTCAGATGCTCAAGGCATATAGCTGCCGGGAGGCATACCAGGAACGGTTGACGCCCGATAGCCTTTACTCCAATTTGCAGAAGTTGGAACAGTGGGCACAGAATGAAAAAGAGGTCGCCAGTCGGGCAGTGCTCTATTCGTTGCTGGCATCCGAGTATGTAGATTACCTGTGGGGTAACCGATATGCTGCCTTACAACGTACCGAGTTGGACGAGGAAGTACCCTCGGCCGACATCCGTGAATGGTCGAGAGGACAATTCGTACGCCGCATTGACGAATGTTGCCAAGCTTCGTTACAAGGTAAAGACGAGTTGTTGGCGGTATCTGCCGAAGCATATGTCCCCTTTGTCGAGCTGGAAGACGGGAGTCGCCCGTATGGACATAGCCTGTACGACCTGTTGTCAAGGCGAGCCATTGAGGCATACAATGCGTTTGGTGGCTTCGAGGCCGACTCGCTGATGCATGCACGTATCGAGGGTATCTATCGTGACCGCTTGTCGGCTTATAGCCGTCCCGGATCGGGCATGGAAGATGCCTCGTTGCTGACGACACTTGATTATTGGCAGTGGAAACATGAGCATGCCCGCAGGCCGGTGGTGTACAATGCCCGTTCGGCCATGGGGACGGAATTGGACGAGGTGTATCTGGAAGTGCTCGATAGCTTGATTACTACTTGTGGAGCGCGGGAAATGTGTGCCGAGGCTTACATAAAAAAGGCAGAACTCTTGCAGAACGGTACCCATAAGCGTTATGGCGAGGCGGTAAAGGTATGCGATGAAGGTATCAGGCGTTATCCTAAGTACAAGCGTACAAACGAGCTGAGGAACATACGGGCAAGGTTGTTGCAACCTTATGTGCGTCTAACCTTTAATTCGGTGGCCTATCCGGGCGATACGCTCGCGGTAGAGGCAAACTACCGCAATTTGCCGGGGTTTACGTTGAACCTGTATCGCATCGACTTGAAGGATGTACCCCTTGAGTTGGGTGAACTGGATGAAGATTATTATAGCAAGCGCGGGGTGAAGGTCGCTGCTTTGCATTACGACGGAGGGCCTCAAACGGACGACCGCATTTACCAATACACCGATACCACGCTTGCCCTGACGCTTCCCGAGCGCATGGGCATCTATCTGTTGCAGGCTGTGCCCGACGTCAAGGGTGCCAAGGCCGACGCGTCTTTCCTGTCCCTGACCCGCCTGATGGTGGTGTCGCTTCCTTTGCCGGACAACAGGAAGGAGATCCGTACGCTGGATGTGCGTAGCGGTTGGCCGATACAAGGGGCTAAAGTGGTGTTTTATTCCAACCGTTCCGGTAATAAGAAGCAACAGAAGTTGGCCGAGGTAACTACCGATGCCGAGGGGAAAGCACTGCTCGACTGGAATACCGAAATACGTTCCTATAAGGCTTCTGTGGCCGATGACGTGTTTATGCCATTACAAAATATTTATCGGGGTGGTAGCTATCGGACAGGTGACGACGATGTACCGCAAGAACAGATGACGTTGCTGACCGACCGTTCCATTTATCGCCCCGGGCAGACGGTGTATGTAAAGGGCATAGCTTACCGCCAGCAGGCTGATGAGGCCCGGGTGCTGGAGGGCAAGGAGTACGTGCTGCGCCTGCTCGATGTCAATCATAAAGAACTTGTAAAACAGAAGGTGCGCACCAACGAATTCGGCTCGTTTACCGCCGATTTTACGTTGCCTTCGGCTTGCCTGAACGGTAATTTTACCATTGATGTGCAGGGAAAGGCTTTTACATCCATACGGGTGGAAGAATATAAGCGACCCACGTTTGCCGTTACTATTTATCCCCTGAAAGGAGCCTATTGCCTGGGCGATACGGTATGTATCACCGGCAAAGTGGAAACTTTTAACGGCGTGTCGGTACAGGATGTGGGTTTGGCCTATGTTGTAAACCATAGCGCAGGAATGTATCGTTGGCCGGTGAAATGGCAACCGGTGGTATCAGATACTATCCGGCTGGATGCGGAGGGCAACTTTTCGTTTCCGGTTGTGATGAGCGGAACGGCTGAAAACGGCTATTTTGCCAATTTCCAGGCGTCGGTGACCGTTACCGATGGTGCCGGCGAAACGCAGACCGGGTTATACACGTGGAAAGCTACCCGCGAACCGTATAACTTTATGAGTGAGATAGGGCGTGAGCTTTGCAAGGAAGATACGCTATCGGCCACGTTCGTGGTGAAGAATGCCGATAACCAGGACTTGGCTTTGCAGGGTACATACCGCCTTTATGCCGTGAAAGATTTCAAGGAAAAAGGAATTTCCGGACAACCCGTAATGCAGGGCGCTTTTACGTCGGGACAGAAACTTTTGTTGGATGGCTGGAGCAAGTTGCCTTCGGGTTGTTATCGCCTAGTGCTGGCTGCACCCTGGCGAGGCGGGGAAGTAAATAATCTGAAGGATAATGCGATAAATATATTGTTGTTCTCGCTAGCCGACAAGCGTCTGGCCATGTTCAAGGATGAGTTCCTGTATAAGAAAAAGACAGATTTTGATATCGGGAGCCCGGCAGTGTTCTACTTCGGCACTTCGCACCGCGATGCCTATGTGATGGTCGATGTATTCAGCCCACAAGCAAGGTTGGAAAGCCGTACAGTGGTGTTGAACGATACGCTTGCCCGCATGGAGTTCCCCTATAAAGAGGTGTACGGCAAGGGCGTGTCCGTGCAATTGACGTTTGTAAAGAACGGGCAACTGCACTCGTCGCGCGTGGAATTGCGTAAGCCGCAACCCGATCGTACGCTCGACATGAAGTGGGAAGTGTTCCGCGATTGCTTGCGGCCCGGTCAGGAAGAAGAGTGGAAGCTGGTAATCAAGACCCCGCAAGGGCTTCCGGCCGCTGCCGAGATGCTTGCTACGATGTACGACGCCTCGCTGGACAAGTTGTTCAAGCGCTACCAGTCGTTGGGTGTGTACTACAATTATTACTTGCCTTACCTTGCCTGGCAGTGGAGTCAGTCCGGCACTCGGAGCATTTCTCCATACTTCCCCATCCGGTCGTGGAAGGTTCCGGGGTGGTATTATGATCGGTTCTATCATCCATTCTCGGGTGTTGCAGAAGTATTGGCCATCGCAGAAAACGATGCGTTGGTTTCAAATGTGGCGGTACAGGGATATGCAAGTATGGCGCGTACCAGTGTTACGGGGCGTGTACCTGCTAATGCAATGCTTTCCAAAGCAGAGAATGGAGAGGTCGCATTTATCACATACAAGCAGGCAGGAACTGAAGAACTTGAAAGCGATGTGGCTTTTGAAGCCGAAATGATGCCCGCCGACGGGGGAACTACGTCTTCGTCCGACGTGCGTACCAACTTTGCCGAGATGGCTTTCTTCTACCCGCAATTGCGCACCAATGAGGAGGGAGAAATAGCCTTTGCCTTTACGATGCCGCAAAGCCTCACGCGCTGGAACTTCTGTGCCTGGTCGCACACCAAAGACATGATGACGGGGCAACTCAATGCCTCGGCGGTAACCTCAAAGGAATTTATGCTGATGCCCAACCTGCCGCGCTTTGTCCGTACGGGCGACAAGACGCAGGTGGCTGCCACCGTAGCCAACCTGACGGACGGGAGGGTGAAGGGCACGGTTGTATTGACCTTGTTCGACCCCTCGACGGGGAAATCCATACTCACTCGCAAGCAATCGTTTACTGCTGAAGCGAAGCGGAATGTTTCCGTATCTTTTGCTTTCGACGTGACCGACCGCTACGACCTGTTGGGCGTGCGGATGGTGGCCGATGGTGGAGCCTTTAGCGACGGCGAACAACATTTGCTGCCTGTGCTTGGCAACAAGGTGTATCTCACCGAAACCTTGCCCATGCCCATCCGCGGCAAAGAGACGCGCACGTTTAGCCTGGATAGTTTGTTTAACGGACATAGCCGCACGGCCACCGACCGCCGGCTGACAGTAGAATTCACCGGGAACCCAGCCTGGTATGCCGTGCAGGCCTTGCCCGCCCTGAGCCAGCAGGAAACGGACAATGCCGTGTCGTGGGCCACCGCCTGGTATGCCAACTCGCTGGCCGGATACATAGCCGGTAGCCAGCCGCGTATCAAGGCCGTGTTCGATAGCTGGAAGGTTACGGGCGAGTCCAAGGAAACCTTCCTTAGCCAGCTTGAGAAGAACCAGGAGGTGAAAAACATCCTGTTGTCCGAATCGCCGTGGGTGCTCGAGGCTACCGACGAGGCCGAGCAACGGGCACGGATTGCCACCCTGTTCGATGTCAACCAACTGAATAACCGAATCTTTTCTGCCCTTTCGCGGCTGAAAGACTTGCAGAATGCCGACGGTTCCTGGAGTTGGTACAAGGGCATGCAAGGCAGCCGCGACATGACGGCTTATATCGCTACGCTGCTGGTGCGCCTGCCGTTGCTGACGGGAAGCAAACTCACGGACGAAGCGGCTGCCATGAAGCAGGCTGCCTTTGGCTACCTGAACCAGTCGGCAACGGACGAATACAAGCGTTTGTGCCAGCAGGAAAAGAAAGGCGTCACGGTAGATTATCTCTCGGACGAGGCTATTGAATGGTTGTATCTGCTCGCATTGGAGGGCACTGAAGTGCCGGCTGACTTGAAGCCGGTGCGCGACTACTACCTCTCGAAAGCCGGTAAGTCGCTGACGTCTGCTTCCATGACCCGCAAGGCACGGGTGGCCATTGTTCTGTTGAAAAACGGAAAAACCGCACAAGGCAATGACTTCATCGCTTCCCTGCGTGAACATCTGGTGCAAGAAGACGAACTGGGCGCTCATTTTGCCTTTTACGACACGCCTTATCGCTGGGGCATGATGCCCGTTCCGGTGCATGTGTCGGTCATGGAAGCCTTGCGCATGGCTGGTGGAAACGACGCATTGTTGGAAGAGATGAAACTCTGGCTGCTCAAGCAGAAGCAAACCACTTCGTGGACTTCGCCCGTGGCTACGGCCGATGCCGTGTATGCTTTGCTGTACCAAGGTGCCGATTTGTTGGAAAGCCGTGGTGACGTGCGCATCGGCATCGGTCGCGAGACGGTTGAAACGCAGGGCGCACCGTCCGAAACATTGTCAGGCTTGTCGTACGTCAAGAAAACATTTACCGAAGGTACAGCCTTGAAGGCGAAGAAGATGACTGTGGAGAAACGCGACGAAGGCATTGCCTGGGGAGCTGTCTATGCCCAATACCAGTCTCCGATATCGGACGTGCGGCAACAGGGTGGTTCCCTCGCGGTGCAGAAGAAACTATATGTGGAACGTGTGGCGGCCGACGGGCGCAAGTCACTGAAGCCCCTGGCCGAAACAGGCTCCCTGAGGGTGGGCGATAAGGTGGTGGCACGCCTCACTATCCGCACCGACCGTGCCATGGACTTTGTGCAACTGAAAGACCAGCGCGGCGCTTGCTTCGAACCCATTGGCACCCTTTCCGGTTACCGCTGGAACAGCGGTCTGGGCTATTATGTGGAGATAAAAGATGCGTCTACCAATTTCTTCTTCGACCACCTGGGCAAAGGCACTTATGTGCTGGAGTACGGCTATCGCGTGGCCCGTGCCGGCACGTATGAAAGCGGATTGGCCACCCTGCAATGCGCCTATGCGCCCGAGTATGCGTCGCATTCGGCTGGAGGAACGGTAACGGTGGAATGAGCAATATAGTACCCAGCGTGGATGCATGGCCTACCCACGCTGGGTTGACATCGAATCCTGCGTGGATTCAACGGCAACCCTGCCTGGGTATCTGATTATCCGGGCAGGAAAGGAGGGCATCGTTCCTCCAGCTTGCGGGTGGCGGGAGGTGTCTGCTTGAGGCAAGGCAGATGGATAACCTTTCACGGGCAGGTTTCTTGCCTCTTCTTTAGGTTCTCTCGGTGAAAACTCCTATTTTTGTGCTGACAAAACCGGAATACAACGTATGAAACGAATCGTTTTTACCTTATATGTGCTGGTTGTCACGGCATTGGTTGCAGTGGCACAGCCGCGTTTTACCTCGAACACCGAGATGCACCAGTTCGGACAGATTGAATGGAAGCATCCTGTTACGGCGCAATACACCATTACCAATTCGGGTAACGAGCCGCTGGTGCTTACCGACGTGGAGCCCGATTGTGCCTGTACGGTGGCACACTGGACGCAGACGCCCATTGCTCCGGGTGAAAAGGGAACGCTGAGTGTGACGTTTGATGCCGAGGCACTGGGGCGTTTCCAGAAGTCGGTGGCTATCTTTACTAACGCGCAACCGCACTTGGTCTATCTGAAATTTGCGGGCGAGGTGGTGCGCGAGATTACTGACTTTACCCGTACGCATCCTTATCTCATCGGCCAGATACGCATCGACCGTAATAGCCTCGATTTTCCGGATGTGCAGCGCGGTGAGCGTCCGGTAATGCACCTCAGTGTGGTGAACCTTTCCAACCGGCCCTACGAGCCGGTGCTGATGCACTTGCCTTCGTACCTTGAGATGAAGGCCGAGCCCAGTGTGTTGCAGGAGGGGGAAAGAGGTACCATCACCCTGACGCTGAACTCCGAACGGCTTACGGGGTTGGGGTTGACGCAATCGTCAGTCTACCTTTCGCGCTTTGCCGGCGACAAGGTGGGTGATGAGAACGAGATACCTGTTTCGGCCGTTCTGCTTCCCGACTTTTCCGGTATGACGGAGGCCGAAAAAGCCAATGCTCCCGTTATCAGCCTTTCGGCCACCGATATAGATTTGAGCAGCATACTGACCAAGAAGTCGAAGGCGCATCAGGACATTACGGTCACCAATACGGGCCGTTCGCCCTTGCACATCAGTAAGTTGCAGGTATTCCATCCGGCCGTGGGCGTCCGCCTCAAAAAGTCACTGTTGCAGCCGGGCGAGAGTACACGCCTGCGAGTAAGCATCTCCAAACGCAACATTGGCAAGAAACGCCGCCACCTGCGCCTGCTGATGATTACCAACGACCCGATGCATCCGAAAGTGGAAATCAATATAAAGACGAAATGACGTCCTTCTCACCCTTAAACCGTAGCAATTATGGAACATCCCGAAAACAACGAAGCGTACAAAGGACTGGTAGTCAACGCCGGTGTTGAGCAACCCTCGTCCGTCAATCCTTATTTGAAAAAGAAGCCCCGCAAGCGCATGCTGTCGGTGGCCGAGTTTGTGGAAGGTATTGTGAAAGGCGACGTTACCGTGCTGAGCCAGGCCGTGACGCTGGTCGAAAGCGTGAAGCCCGAACACCAGGCCGTAGCCCAGGAGGTAATTGAGAAGTGTTTGCCTTATTCGGGTGCTTCCGTCCGTATCGGCATCAGTGGCGTGCCAGGAGCGGGGAAGAGTACCTCTATCGACGTGTTTGGCCTCCATGTGCTCGAAAAGTATGGCGGCAAACTGGCCGTATTGGCCATCGACCCCAGTAGCGAGCGTAGCAAGGGCAGCATTCTGGGTGACAAGACCCGTATGGAGAAACTTTCCGTTCATCCCAAGTCGTTTATCCGTCCCAGTCCGTCGGCCGGTTCGTTGGGCGGTGTGGCTCGCAAGACGCGCGAGACCATTGTGTTGTGCGAAGCCGCCGGGTTTGACAAGATATTTGTAGAGACCGTGGGTGTAGGCCAAAGCGAGACGGCCGTACATAGCATGGTGGACTTTTTCCTACTCATCCAACTGGCAGGTACGGGCGACGAGTTGCAGGGCATCAAGCGCGGCATCATGGAGATGGCCGACGGCATTATTATCAACAAGGCCGACGGCGACAACCTGGAACGTGCCAAGCTGGCGGCCACCCAGTTCCGTAACGCGCTGCACCTGTTTCCGGCTCCCGAGAGTGGCTGGACGCCGCAGGTGCTTACCTATTCGGGCTTCTACAACCTGGGGGTGAAGGAAATCTGGGATATGGTGTACAAGTACATCGACTTTGTAAAGGCAAACGGTTATTTTGACTATCGGCGCAACGAACAGAGCAAGTACTGGATGTACGAGACTATCAACGAGCAGTTGCGCGACAGTTTCTACCATAATCCTACCATTGAAACCATGTTGGCCGACAAGGAGGCACAGGTGCTGCAAGGCAACCTGACTTCGTTTGTGGCGGCCAAGAACCTGCTGGACGCTTACTTTGGGGAGCTGAAGGCTAAGAATGTTTCCACCGAAAGTAAATAGTGTTTTTGTCATTGTCTTTTCGGGATGCCTACCATTCTCTTTTTCCGTTTTCAGGAAATACACAGAGGGTGGCAGGCATTCTTTTTTATATCTTGGAGTACTCTTTTTAAAGTAGACTTTATGCTTTGTATATCAGGTTGTTGTGGCTGTTTTGGAAACATTTCATACCCTGTTTTTCTACATTTGGAATGTGGCCTGTGACAAATTATCCCCTTATCTAAAACATCTTGAAAGGCCTATTTCTTAAAAATCCTATACTTTTGCAAAGGTTTGTATTCCGTGTGTTGTGACATGATGCAGACCAGCGTGAAACCTTAGTTTTTATAGTTAATTTTATTTGTAATATGGAAAAACATTTCAAGGAAAGAAGTGTCAGAAACACTTTGTATCATTTCGTTTTGTTTTTATTATTGCTGGGCATGGCAGGTCCCTCGTGGGCAAGTCCTTTGCAAACAGGCAATGTAACAGGTGTAGTTACATCTAGTTCGGATGGCTCACCTTTGATTGGAGTTAGCGTGCAGATTAAGGAAGTTCCGGGAAAAGGAACGGTGACCGACCTGGACGGTAATTTCAGTATTGCAGCTTCCAGAGGACAAACACTTGTCTTTTCGTATGTTGGTTTCATTTCCCAGGAAGTGAAAGTGACAAAGTCTGTGTTTAATATAGAAATGAAAGAGGATGCCGAGCTGCTTGATGAGGTGGTCGTTATCGGCTATGGTACAATGAAACGGAGTGACCTGACAGGTTCGGTTGTATCTGTAACTGGTGACGAACTCAAAAAAATCGGTTGTCACTTCGCTCGACCAGGCTTTGCAGGGCCGTGCCGCCGGTGTGTCGGTTACGCAGAACTCGGGTGCTCCGGGCGGTGGTATCTCGGTCAGTATTCGTGGTATCAACTCGTTGAACGGTAATGAACCGTTGTATGTGATTGACGGTGTGGCCATCTCGGGTAATGCTTCGGGCAATTCGAGCGTATTGTCTGCCATCAACCCTTCGGACATTGTATCAATGGAAATCTTGAAAGATGCTTCGGCTACGGCCATCTACGGTTCGCGTGCTTCAAACGGTGTGGTACTTATCACTACCCGTCAGGGAGAGTCGGGCAAGCCCAAGATTTCTTACGAAGGCTATTACGGTTTGCAACAGCTTCCCAACGAACTCGATGTGCTCAATCTGCGCGAATATGCCGAATACCAGAACTTGCGTGCCGAAGTGATAGGTTTTGGCGAACGAGCCGAATTTGCCGACCCCAGTTTGCTGGGTGAAGGTACCAACTGGCAGCGTGAGATTTTCCGTACGGCTTCCATGCACAACCATCAGATAAACATTTCCGGTGGTAACGAAAGTGTGAAGTACTCCATTTCGGGCGGTTATCTGTCGCAAGATGGTATTGCCGTCGGTTCTAACTTTGAGCGTTTCTCGGCTCGTGTCAACATGGATAATAAAATCACCAAATGGCTCAGTACTGGTTTGCGTGCTTCGGTGGCACGTACGCAACAGAACAACACCATTGACAATGGAGGCATTATTAGTACCGCTATTTCACAGTTGCCCGAAGTGCCTGCCCGTAATCCGGATGGAAGTTGGGGAACACAACAGGAAAATATGTACGGTACTTACTTTGCCAACCCGCTGGCCGAGGCTTTGATGCGTGAGAATTATGACAAAGGGACACAGATGTACATTAATTTCTTTACGGATATCAATCTCTTCAAAGGATTGACATTTAGGGCTGAATATGCTGGTAACTATTATTACAGCAATAATTACCAGTTTACCCCTTCTTATGATTATGGGCATTTTGTACAGCAGTCGTCCGGTAGTCGCAGTGCTAGTAATGGAGCTAACTGGACTTTGAAGACTTATTTTACTTATAATGCCACTTTCAATAAACACAATTTGTCTGCCATGTTGGGACATGAAGCCCAGGAGAATAGTTGGGAAAATTTGTCGGGAAGCCGTACTGATTTTTTCCTGAATTCGGTGCACGAATTGAATTCCGGTGATGCATTGACTGCGAAGAACGGTAGCTCAAGAGGTTCTTCTGCAATCGAATCCTATTATGGACGTCTCAATTATGGCTTTGACGACCGTTACTTGGTGACTTTTACACTCCGTGCAGATGGTTCGTCTAATTTTGGACCGGCCAACCGTTGGGGAACATTCCCTTCTGCTGCACTTGCTTGGAAGATAAAGAATGAGAAATTCATGAAAAATTTGTCATTCATCAACAATCTGAAGTTGCGTTTAGGTTGGGGTATTGTAGGTAACCAGGCTGCTGGAAGTTATGCGTATGGCGTAACGATGGCTTCTGCTGCTAGTATCTGGGGAACAGGTTTCTATGCAGGAAACTATCCTAATGAAAAACTGAAGTGGGAAGAAACAAAAGCCTACAACGTCGGATTGGATTTAGGATTGTTTGACAACCGGGTAGAACTGATTGTGGATGCATATTATAAGAATACCGACAATCTGTTGATGCAGGCTTCCTTGCCAGCATATGTTAATGGTATTATTAGTTCCCCGTGGGTAAACGCTGGAGCAATGACTAATAAGGGAGCTGAGTTTACTTTGAATACGGTAAACATTGACACGAAAGACTTCATGTGGCGTTCAGGCCTTACCATTTCTTTCAATAAGAATGAAATTACAAAACTTTATACGGAGACAGCCGGTATTTCAGGTACGTTGAACACTTCTACCTATACATATTCAATTGTGGGTGAACCGGTAGGACAATATTATGGCTATAAAGTGAAAGGCATGTTTAAAGATGAAAGTGATTTTTATGAGAAAGATGCTTCGGGCAATTTCATTCTTAACGAAAAGGGAAATCGTATTCCTGTAGCTTTGCCGACTGG
>Ga0192245_10579_pt1 | contig 14827 bp, 9 predicted proteins | sample Koala_Koa27_M3_FD_131238 | JGI IMG/M metagenome (GOLD analysis project Ga0192245, IMG submission 131238) | Enriched cells from koala feces incubated with labeled cellulose particles, San Francisco Zoo, California, United States - Koala_Koa2-7_M3 ...
GCCGCCCGTTCTACACAGCGTTCGGTGTTTGTCGTGGAGGGTGTCCGTTATACCCCTTCCATGACGGCCTTGTGGAAACGCCTGTTGCGGCACGAACGCGTGGGCATCACCTTCGACCTTTACGACCTTGGCATCGTATTTTTTGACAAGACAAAGAATAAACAAGATTACATTGTAAATTTTTAGTGAAATCCGAACAGCATGGGGCGGCCTTTTCAAACAGTAGACAACGGATGCTTGTCGTGAACAATGGACGGCTGCCATGCGTTTACTGATTACGATAAATCCAAGCATTATGAAAAAGAGTCTGATATACACCAAAACAGGTGACCGTGGCACCACTTCGCTGGTGGGCGGTACCCGCGTATCCAAAACCCACGACCGGCTGGAAGCCTATGGTACGGTGGACGAACTGAATTCCTTTCTAGGGTTACTGGTTACCTATCTGTCTGATGAACAAGACCGTGTGTTTGTACAGCAAATACAGGATACCCTGTTTGTAGTAGGCTCGTACCTGGCTACCGACCAGTGCAAGATGCAATTGAAGCAAGCCAGTGTGGTGACTCCCGACCGGGTGGAAGCCATGGAACATGAGATAGACCGGCTGGACAGCCAGTTGCCTCCACTTACGGCTTTTGTATTGCCGGGCGGCAGTCGTGGAGCAGCCGTATGTCATGTGTGCCGTACCGTTTGCCGCCGTGCCGAGCGGCGCATTCTGACCCTGGGCGAACAAGTGGAAATCGCTTCCGAACTGTTGGCTTATGTCAACCGTTTGTCCGATTATTTATTTGTCCTCTCGCGTAAGATAAACCTGGACGAGAAAAAAGATGAAATATTTTGGAAGAATAGTTGCAAGTGACATAATTTGTTATACATTTGCCGAAAAATAACAAATAGACCGAATATTCACAATTTTAATACTGAGAGACTATGTATTGGACATTGGAATTGGCCTCCAAACTGGAGGATGCCCCTTGGCCGGCAACTAAGGATGAATTAATAGATTATGCCATGCGTTCAGGTGCTCCGCTTGAGGTGATTGAGAATCTGCAGGAAATGGAAGATGAAGGCGAAATTTACGAAAGCATTGAAGACATTTGGCCCGATTATCCAAGTAAGGAAGATTTCTTCTTCAACGAAGAGGAGTACTAATAGATGTCGCATCAGACAAGACTATCGGCGGGACAGGCAATCTCTTATTGCCTGTCCCGCTGCTGTTTTTAGATATTCTCACAAACTTTATGCGGGCGGTGGTTATTTCTTGAATTTTTCGAGGTCGGCTTTCCAGTCCGATTCAAAAGCCTGGATGGTGGTTGAGAAGTTCTTTTTGAATGAATATGAGATACCTTTTTCATACATGATTTGCAGGAAGTCTTTTAAGCCTTCTATTTGGTATTCGTCTTCCATGTGTGTGAAGATGGAATGTCCTCCTGCATAGTTTTCAAAGACATACGGGAAATGTTCGGCCGAAAAATCGCAGTCGGAGCGCATCATCCGAATCTCTTTTTCTGTGAATGAAGGGCGTTCGCCCGGGAGTGATGTGTACTCGGCAATTCCTTCATAACACCACATGGGCAGGTCTATCTGCTGGTTGTAGTCAACGGAAGCAAAGAAACAATAATGTGTCATTTCGTGCCAAAGGACATTTTTGGTATAGGCTTCGTCTGAGAATGCATACCGCCCGTTGAGCCCGATGGCGTTTAGAAAATAACCTGAAGGGGAGATTTCCTGGATGGTGATGCCTGCTGTTCTCTCATAGTTGCCTCTTCCGGAGAATTTTTGCATGAAGTTTTCAAATTCCTTTTGGTTGGGCAACAGGTAGATGGGAACTTTCCGTCCGTTCATGTCGGCAGGATAGTAGTATTTGCCGATAATGTCTTCCAGGTGGGGAATTGCTTCGTGGGCATACTCTTGGCACAGTTTGGCCGTTTTCGTCAATGATTCCGGAAAGTAGAAAATGAAATACTCGTCTTCCAGAGTTTTTAATCCGGATTCGGGGTCTTGTCCCAGGTCGTCGTCGTTGCCCCAGGGCGTTGGCCGTGGAAAAGGATTGAAGGACGACAGCAGACCACTCAATTCATTTCCCAGAGAGTTAATCCAGTCGATGGTGCCTTGTGGAATATCGGCATAGATGAGGGGCTTTTCATTTTTGCCCTTTTTGTAAATTTGGGTCAAAGCCAGGGCGGCCAGAATAAATACAAGCAATACGCCCGCTAATGGTCCTATTCGTTTCATGGTTAATTCAGGAATATGATGTCGTCAATTGCTTCTTTGGTAGTGCTGCCCAAGTCTCCAATCTTGAATCCGTCTCCGGTGGTTTCGCAGAAGAAATACAGGTAGCCGTCTTTGGTTACAAGAGATTGGGAGGCCATTCCGACCAAGTCGGAAGCTGCCTTGTCCTTAAAAGCTACCGCAATGGCTGCATGGGTCATGGTGGTGATGTAAGCGGTTTTGTGACCGGCTTCACGGAACAGGATAGCTGCCAGCATGGCTTTGCAGTCGCAATCACCTCTGCCGTCGAACATCGTTTCGTCCGGATAACGGGCATAATCTCGTGGGCAGCCTATTTCGGGACATTTGTCATCGTACTCATATTTGATGTTCGGTTCTTGCACGAAATCGAGGATAAACTGCATCCGTTCCAGTTCGCTTAACTCTGTTTCCCGAGCTTGTTTGTCGATATATCGCAGCACCTGATGAACTTTTGCGTTGTTCTTGCAGGTATTTATTAAGTCGGTGATGTTGGCCTTGAACCCCCGGTTAGGGCCTAGCTTGAACGGATTGTTGGCCCGTAACTCGGCTATTTTTTCGAGGTCGAATGTCAAGGTCAGTTCGCCGTTGAGGCTGGAATATAATGAATCCAATGTCCATTTGAAGGTTCTTTCGGTAGTTTCCACGCCGGGAATGTCTGTACCACCGGATGTTTCCGAAGCACTGTCTTCTTCCTCTTCGCTGGACCAATCGGGAAGTTCTGTTTCGTCATTCTCTGCGCTGGTTACTTCCCAGGGCTCTCCTGTTATATATTTCCGGTTTACCCAGGCTCCTATCAGAATAGCAGCCTGCAACGGGACAAAATCGCTTCCATAGATGAAGATGGAAACAAGCAAGGCTGCGGCCGATGCCAAAATAATCCAGTTGTTCAGACCACCGACTCCGGTATTTCGGTCAATAAGCATCAAGAAATTGTCGAAAGCATGTCCTTCCAGCGAGGCTTCTATTTTTATCTGTCGGAGGATGAACCAGATTGCATAAAACACGAGGAGCATGGCTGCCGTAAAACCGATTTGTTCACCTAAGGCAGGGAAAGACATTCTTCCGGTTCCACTGAGGTAAAACAGCCCGTAGATGAAAGTGAACAACACGGCGGCAGGTAGAGCTGTATCCTTCCAGGTGGTACGGGATATCAGTCCGTCTTCGCTTTTGGGTTTAGGCTGGCAGTCTTTATAGAGCAGTAGAAAACCACCGGCTCTTGCCGTTGTGGTATACCGGTTGGGTTTGGCCGCTCTGAGCCGGCCTGTTTCCACAATTTTACCGATTAGTTGGTCTTTGGCAGCTTCGCTATCTCCGTTTTCGCTGGCCAGCGGCGGGCAGGTATATACATAGGAGTGTTTCTTGAGCCACAGTTCGTACCATTTGCTGGAACCGTTGATGCTTGGTCGCCCTTGGGCATCGGTAATGTAGCCTATACGGAAGCCGGAACTTCCGTAAATATTGCCTGACAGATCTACCCATCCCGCTTTGTGGGTTTCGGCAGAAAGGTCGTTTGCTGAAGGGTTGTTGCGGAGGTTGATAAGCGCCAGTCCGTTTTCCACATTCGAGTAACCTTGGTAACGGTTTGCCTGTGGCTGGTTGTTGTCGTGGAAAATGTAATTATCCGTCCCTATATTGAAGGAGGCCTTGCCAAAACTGCGGAAATTTCCATCGTCTCCAATATAGTAGGTTCGGGCCTTCTTCCGGAACAACCCGATAATTTCGTACACTGCAAACAGAATCAGCAGGACGGCTAAAAGAATTACAATCTTTATGAAAACCATAGCTATTCCATATTTATCAGTTCGTCAAGCGTATCCATTTCGTCTTTGGAAATACGGATTGGACTTTCGGCCAGTGTATAGGCCAAATTCTTACGCTTGTAATATCCGTAATAAAGTGCCAGCTTATCGGCAAAAGTCAGCGGAGGAAGCGGATCCAACGAACAGTTGCAGACAATTTGCGAGTAAATGCCCGGTGAGAGCTTTTGCCAGGTGGTAATCATTGCATAATCAGATGTGGCATTATCCGATATTGTCGTCATGCCGGCAAAGGCTCTTGGTGTATTGGTTATTTTGACAACCGGTGGATTGTTCGATGCCGTGGAGAACAGCATACCGTTGATACCGGCCATGTGGACAAGCGGCAGGAGGTCTACTTTGGTACCTAGGAGCGTAAGCATGGCTCCTATGCTGTCTGCTGTATGGATGTGCAGTTGCGGATTGAAATAACGCTTGATGGCATCTACAAAAGATTCTGCATTTTCCGCAAGGTTCTCGCTTCCTGGGAGGCAGGCGGCAGATAGCACGTCGAGATTCTTGAATGACGATTGGAGAAGTGTCAGCAGTTCCTCCTTGTCCAAGGTCGAAAGGCGTCTTGGAGTATCCATAATACGGACTTCCGCCTCTGCTGCCGTATTGTCCAAAATTAGTTTCTGATCTTGGAATGAGCCGCCAACCAAAGGTTGATTGAATTTGGTTTCGGGCAGGATGATGTCACCCGTATCTGCTTCCGGAGTGGCAATGAGCTGACGGAATGTGGCCAGTTTCTCGAGTTGGGTGTCGCATTCCTGAGCCATTTCCTCATAAAATTGCTTTAACTCTTCGACAAGGAACTGGGAAAGCCTTTTGTTGACAGAAACCAATGTGGAAGCCAGCAGTCTGTATTTCAATCGCTTTACTCTCTTGAAGTGTCTCCGTAGCTTGAAGCCGAACTCAACGATGAGCGGCAGGAAGAACAGCAGGAATATCCATAACCATTCGTACTTGGAAATATCTCCAAGATTAACAATGTTCGGAGTGAGCATCCTGATAAGGGGGATAAGCGTGAAAACCAAAAGAATGCCCAACAGGAAGCAACGCACTACCAGACTGAGAACAACCGGTTCTCTACGGAGATTTTTCTTCAGGTTGTCGAGAATGGCCGATGGCTTGTTGGCATCTTCGTCTGCCAGGCATTTGTCATAGTCCATGCGCAGGTAGTCGGGAACAGGGACGATTTCCAGCTGTTGCGCCTCTCTGGTTGCTTTGAGTTTCTTTAGGTACTCTTTGGCCTCCTGAAAGAAGGATTCCAATTGGGCGATGGTGGCAAAACGGTTGGACGTATCGGTAAGGCTCTTGTTGTAGATGCTTTGCAGCAGGACTCGGAATTTTTCTACCGCAGCCTTTCGGTTGTTCCGTATGATTTCAGAATACTTTGAAAGCAGGATGTAAGAAAGGCTTTGCATGAAGCGCACAAGTCTTGCCGGCATATATTTCAGATATTTCCTGTAATATTTCGAAAGGAGGTTTGCCTGGAAGAGATCCCATACCGGATGCGGGTCTGCTTCGCCTTCCATTTTCCTCAAGTCGATATCCAGGCTGCAACATCCTTCGCGCAAGCGGGTTGTAATGGCTTCGGGATTGGCAGAGTCCTTATCGAACATTTCGTGTATGCACTTTTGGGAGTAAGCGGCATCGGCATTATCCTTATCCTTGAATTGTTCCAGAAGTTTGTTCAGTAGCAATTTCAGCTGGTGGCTTCGGTGCTGGGTGCTGTTGTAGTATATGGAGGCTACTCCCAGCGAGAAGATACCTCCTTCCGTGCCGACTTTATCGAAAATCTTTTCGGTATGGCTGCTGCCTAAAAACAGGTGCGAAAGCAGTTGGAACTGGAATTCGGTTCTTTCCTCTGTCGACAGTCCCGGATAGAAACGGGCATTTTGGTACTGTACGTCCTGATAGGCAATGACTCTGTTGTAATGCCTGGTTCCAACCTGTTCCGAAAGCATATTGATTGCTTCCAGCAGCATGGCTGCCTTTTGGCGTTTTTGTACATCGTCCGTCTGGTTGATGGTTCGGGGAATAAACAGTATGCCCGTAATTTCGACGCCCAAGTTGGCATGGTCGGAAACAATTCGGGGCAGGTTGTCCCTAAGCAATCCTGCAATGGGGGCAAAAATGCTTTGAGACAACTCTTCGTTGGCCGTTCCCAATACCGCAATCTGGAAGTTGTTGATATTGTAGCCTTCTTGTATGAATTTGTTGTAGCACTTTCTGCCTTCCTCGACAAGCTCCTTCACCAAAGTCCGGCAATCCGTTGCATTGGCTACCGGTTTGCATTCGACATGCGTGTACTTCCAGTAAGGTTTTTGCGCGGCAGAAAGTGCGTCAAGCAAACTTCTAAGCTTTGCCGACGAGTCTTTATCTTCGCCAAAATCAATAATCCAAAGTGGAATCATATCAGCCTATGTATCTGTTGGACAGGAATTTTGATATCGTGTCCAATTTGTCATTCAATACTCGGAGAATGTCACCGATGGTTTCCTGTTCCTGTTTTCCGGCTTCTTTCCATTGGGCATTCAGTTCTGTCTTAAGTGTGTTGATGGCGCTTTGGTATTTCTGTCCAAGCAGGTCGGGCTCCAGGAAATTGATATATCTGACCAGTTCCGTAACAAGCGAGGCGAAGCGTCCGTTGGCAAAATAGCCGGAGAATCCCCGTACCAGCTCGGTCATTTTATGTTCGGGGCGGCTGATGGCGATGGTATGATAGTATGTGGCATCTCCGTCTGTAATCTTCAACTCAATCTTTTCGTTGTCAATCAGGCTGAGTGCTCCTGAAGTGGCAAACTTGGCCAGCATGTCTGCAAAGATAACCGGACTGTCGGTGTAGAACCCTGCATTGTAGTCGGCATCTCCTTTTCGCATGATATGGGAGAACGTGCTGCTCAGCTGGTTCAGAATCAGGTACTTGGTAAATACAATCAGTTCAGGTCGCAACTCTCTGGGGAGTTTTATGTTGTCGGCATTGCCTCCCGCATGTGCAAAAGCCTGGTGGAAATGATGGAACACCTTATTTATACACTTGTCGTATTCGTTTTTAACGCTCTGGTACATGTCGTAATAATCGAACGACATTCCGAGTTTGGTAACGAGCTTGTACATTACCGATGGATCTGCCGAGTCGTAGAAAGCGGTTTTACCGGCAGAAGATGCTTCAATGAAAACGTCGTTTACCACTCCGTTGGGACCTACGCAGAATGCTTTGTCGGTAATTCTGCTCGCCCGCTGCGCCTTGTTGTAGGGGAAAAAGACCGAAGGTTGCGTTTTTTGCTGGATTTCCCGGCGTGCTTCGTTGTTGAGTTCCGAGAAGAAATCGGCCAATGTCTTTTCGTACCACTGCTTGCAGATGGTTTCGTTTTGTTGAAGCAATACCTTCATGGTTTCTACCGTATAGTCAAGCAGATCTTCGATTACGCGTTTGAAGTCAGTCTTATTGGTATTGGTGAAAAGGCGGCTTTCGTCGTTGACGAAATACTTCCCTTGAACCATCTTTTCGTTGCACACGTTGATCATCTGGCTGAAGACCCCTTCCAGCGAAGCCGACGGGTCGTTGTTGCGCAGGGGCATGTACCCTTCTCCTTCCACGAAGTCGGAACCGTGTCCTATGATGAGGCTGTACCATTCGGAGAACAGGTTGCCGTCTTCCCGCCAGCCGTATCCGTCCACGAATTCGGAGATGTCCGGAAGGAATACGGATGTTACGTCCAGTTTGGCGGCATAGAAACTTTTGGCCAGGTTGGTGTATCCCTGGGCGACACCTTTGTCCCCGTTAAGGACATTGGTGGCTTCGGTGGTGAGTTTGCGGACGTGGGTAATGATTTGGTCGATGATACCGCGGTCGCCGTACGACAGTTCCCGAATCATGTCGAAAGCTTCTTCGGCCAGCATGACTTTTACGCTGGCGCCTATCCAGTCTTTCAGGCGCGAGAAGAAAAGCTGTACATCGTTGCTGTTGGTCTTCAGGATACTTTCCTTGAACGTAATTTGAAGGGCTTTCTGATAGAGGTCGTCCAGCTCGCGTTCGATGCTGTCGCGGCTTTCTATCAACGACTTCCGGCTGTTGCATCGTATATTTTGGAGGATGCCCGTATGGGTGTCGGTGGTATATGCCATATAAAGCTCGGTGCAGAAAGCATCCAGTTCCAAAAGGATGTCCTTTACATATTGCAGACCCCATTTGCGGGCATTGTCTTCCACCCACCGCCAAAGCTGGTGTTCAATGGCTTTGCGTGTCTTGTTCTTGTCTTCGCCCCGCCGGCGGATGGCCGCTTCAATGGAGCTGATAATGCTGCGGGCATCTTCAATGGAGACGTTGTTGGGCAACTTGTTGGTGATTTTGTTGTTGCTGTTCCGGATAATGTTGTCAGGCATTTCCTCGTCTATCATCTCATGGGCGATTTCCGTGATTATCCTGAAATAGGAATCCGTGCTTGTTCCGCTCAGGAAAACGGAGCTTCGGATAACGGTATCAAACAAGGTCATCATTAACTTCTTGCGCTCCTCCGTACTTTCGATAGGACTGCCGATAATGCCGTAGCGCAGCATTTCGTACCTGATGCGCAGGGCCATGTAGTTTTCAAATTCCTCGTCGGGCTTGCGTATGGCCATGTAGCCCATCGGGATGAGGAAGCATTCGGGGCCGTTGGCCAGTTCGCCGTCCTCGTTATTGTCGAGGAACGACCGGAACCCGCGGGCGCCTTGCCCGCTATGGATGTAGAACATCAGTTCGGCCGTATTGGAGTACATTTTGTTGATGTCCCCCAGGTTATTGTTATTGTCTGTATGGAAGTCGATGGGGATGCAGAACTCAAACGGGCGGTAGGGCAGGCTCTCGTCGAAAAGAGTGAACGAATCGAGCATGGCCATGCGGTGGAAGATACGGTTCTTGGTGGAATCTTTCGACCACTTCTGGAAAGCCTCCAGCTCCTTGAATACGGCAAAGGCGTTGCGCGGATACTTTTCGTTTTCGGCGTTGATGTTCATGTAGATTCGGGGCATGTAAAGCACCAGGCCCACTTTCGGGTTGCCTTTGTCAATGTGGGTGCGGTGCAGCATATTCACCAGGTAGAGCACGTCCTGTACGGTTCCGCTGCCCGTTCCTCCGTTGGTACTGGCTACCACCCAGTAGTGTATTACGTTCTTTTCGTTGTCAATTTCGTTTTGGTTCAGTTCGTTAATGCCAGTCTTGAGCATTTCGATGAAATCCTTTTCCTTGCGGGCAAAGGCAATGCGCGACTTAAGGCGCAGTGCACCGGCTCCGAAAGACAGGTTCCGGTTATCCATGCTGTCGGCCACCATTTCCGGGCAGGCTTCCAGAATGCGTTGGTTAATCTTTATTTCCGGATGGTTGACGGCTTCCCGGTAGCTGATATACGGGTTCAAGTCGCCCAGATTGAGTAGTTCCCTGGGGCTGATGAAGTCTATCTTACCGCCTTCGTAAAGGTTACGGTACTTTTCGTTGGCACAATATACATCCCGGTCGTCGGTGTCGACAAAGATAAACCGGTAAGTTTCGTTCATGACCTGTAAGCGGGATTTCATTTCCGTGCCTTTGGTGCGTTCGTACACTTTGTACTTGATGAGGGAGACGGTGTTCACACCTGAGCCTCCCAGTCCGATGAATATGTGTTTTTCTGCCATGATGTAATTGATTTTCTATGTTTTGTTATTGTATCCATTTGATGCGGTAGGCCCCGATGGTAATCTTGGTATAGCGGGGCACTACGGGTGTCTGGTGTACTCCCCATTTATTCCCGTTGGCTTTAAAACCGCTCCCTTTGGTCATGCGTACCACGTATGCGGGGGCCTTGAAGAAAAGCAGGAAGGGGTTGTGCCGCCTTACACTGATGGTGACGGCCCAGTTGCAGTCGGGCACGGTCAGGAAGGCTGCCCCGACCCCGATGTCTACGCTGTCGGCGTTTTTGGCGGCTTTTCTTTCCGTTACCGATTCGCCGTCGTTTGTCACCTCAAATTTGCCACCGATTCGGTAGAAGTCCGAAGCATTGCGCGAGAAGGCGCGGATGACAAGAATGATGTACAGGATAATCAGGGCTATGATGAGACAGAACAGCCACAGGGGCAGCGGGTAGCAGAACAGGGCCTTGTGAACCTTTGCACTGGCCTGCATGGACGGAGTGTCCAGTCCCAGTTTGTTCAGTTCGTCGCGATAGGGAACATCGAATGATGCGCTTGCGGTCAGTCCGGTATCTATTGTCCTGAAGCAAGGCTTGAGCAGGGAGACGCCCTTCAGGGAGAGTTTGCCGACGTTTAATGCCGTTGTCTCGGCTTTGGTTGTTTCGGGCAGGTTTGCATGGATTTCAAAGTCCTTGTCCGAAGTCGTGACCTCGTCTATGCGGAGGCAGTCGTAGACGGGGTTGGAATTCCAGGATACCCCCAGTGCCAATTTCCCGTCAATGTCGAGGGTCGGCTCGATTGAGAATCCGGCGGGCTGAATCTTGTGTGCGATGAGCGCCTGGAATTTGTCCAGCAGGATGGCATTCTTGCGTTGGGTAAACCAGTCGGACAGGGCATTTTCATTTGTAATGGCAACGTGGTTGAAGTTGAACGATTCGGGAAATACGTTTCTCACTTTCTCCAGGTCTCTGCCTGCTCCGGGAAGCTGCAGGGCAAACACATATACATTGTTTCCTGCCTGTTCGGTGGCAAAGCGGCGGGCGGCGCCTGCCCAGTCTTCTTTCCCCCGGCGGGCCGGCGAGGCTTCGTGCTGGAAGTCGGTAATGATGAATACGAATTTAAGCGTGCTGCGCCCTATCTGCTTCATGTCTGTGGCCAGGTAGTGGAGCATGTTGTCCAGGTCGGTCCACTTGTAATATTTCTCTTTGTCGAAATTGGTGGCAGGCGTGTCGTAGATGTGTCCGGCGTAGTCAATCAGGTTCCGGGTTGTTTCCGGATTTATGTTGCCGGCACTTCCCACTTCGTTGGTGGCTTCGCCGCCGAATTTGATGATGGACACATAGTCGCCTTCTTGCAGGGAACGGAAGAAGGCTTCGAGGGCCGGCACCACCACCGCGCGGTATTTGTTCATGGTTCCCGATACGTCGATGGCAAAGATGTAGTCCGCTCTCTGTACGTTCAGCTCGTCGCCGAATTTGGCCATCAGCTTGGGATAATCGGCTTTCAGCGCTTCAAGGCTCTCCGGTTGTGCAAGCGTGGAAAGCATGGAGGCAAGTAAGAAGATTGGTAATGTCAATAGTTTCTTCATGTCGATAAGTTTCTACGAAAGGCAAATGTACAAATTTATTCTAAATAGAAGGGCATTGAAAACTGATTTTTATTCGGGCGGCTTTTTTAGCTGTTTTTCCTTTGGTCGCTTTTTGCAATTGCTTTACATGTTGCCGGTGTTCTGTTCCTTTTGTTGTTCCGAACAGCTTGAAAGATTCGTTCTTTCCGAACAGGAAGTGCAACAGGGGCTAGCCGGTTTTTGGCGATACCGAGGCAGAAAGTCAAACCTTAGCTTAAGGTTTCAGAATCTTAGGTTAGGATTCTGCAATCTTAGGTTAAGTTTGCACAATCTTAGGCTAAGTTTACAGTTTAAGTCTTCTTTTGCTTCTTTTTGTGAGCTGTTTTGATGTCGTTTTGCACGGGTTTCAGGCGTTTCCCGATTCTGTTACCGGCGGAAACCGGTCTTTTAGGACGATTGATTTGCATGCGTTGTCTGGGTGGCCGGACTTCTTTTGGGTAAATATCTTTGCATATCAGCAGGTTTTTAATAACTTCGCAGTTGGATAAAAATACCGTGACAAATATGAAGAAGGTTGCGCTTTTGCTGGTAGTCCTGTTGTGTTGGGGCTGCAGCAGTTTGTTTAATGGGGCTTCCCGTGGTGTGGGCGGCCGTTTGCCGGGCTATCAGTTCGGTGTGGAATCGTGTGTGGGCAATGTTTCGGAGGGAAAGGCGTATGTAACTTTTACATACATGCACCGGCTGGCTCCGCAAGCAGTGACGTTGCTCAGCGGTAACGACACGTATGCGGTGGATCACTTGGGTAACCGCTATCCGGCCGGGTATACCGGTTCGCAGTCTGTTTTGCGCACCCAGCCCGGAGTACCGCAAAAAGTGACGATGGAAATCCGGGGCATACCGCCTGGCATCAGTGCATTCAGTCTGGTGAGTTGCCACATTAAGGCTGCCGCGGAAGGTGTGATTGAGGAGCGGAGCACGGTGCTTACTTTCAGGAATGTGCCCATCGTCTGGCAATAGCTTTGAAAGATTGGATTCAGGGATTTAAAGACAATAGGATTGTTAGTAGAATGACAACACATACAGCAACGACACGGCGTCTGCCGGAGTTGAAGGGACGGCATTTGCCTGCGGGCTGCCGGGCAGACATACAGGCGCTTTTGCGCGAGATATACGGCTATGAGGATTTTCGTAGCCTTGAAATATACGATAACCTGTTCGAGGGAAAAAACAAGGTGCTCATTTCGCAGGGGCAGCTGATAGAACAGGTGGTGCTGGAGGCGGAGAAGGCTTTCAGGAACGGAGAACAGGCCGACAACATGCTGCTTACCGCACCTACCGGTTCGGGCAAATCGCTGCTCTTCCAGCTTCCGGCCATCTATCTGGGCAGAGAATACGGATTGCTCACTCTGGTCGTGTCGCCGCTCAAGGCACTTATCGTAGACCAGGTAGAGAGTTTGCAGGACTTGGGCTACACGCGTGTGGCCTATGCCTCTTCCGACCTTTCGCCCGAACAGAAAACCGAGGTCTACCGCCGGGTACGCGAGGGAGAAGTCGATTTGTTCTACCTTTCGCCCGAGTTGTTGCTGTCGTACGACATCCGGCACTTCGTGGGCGACCGCCGCATCGGGCTGGTTGTGGTAGATGAGGCCCATACGGTGACTACCTGGGGCAAGGAGTTCCGTGTGGATTACTGGTTCCTGGGCCGCTATCTGGCTACGTTGAAACAGACTTTGGGCTATGCTTTCCCTTTGTTTGCACTGACCGCAACGGCTGTCTGGAATCCGGCGGGAGGCAACGACATGGTGTTTGAAACCGTCCGTTCGCTCCAGATGGCACCCTGCGTGTTGTATGTCGGTACGGTGAAACGGCGTAACATCGGTTTCGATATCCGCCAGCTGGCGATAGAGGAAGGGGAAACCTACGACAAGGCCAAACAGCGCGTAGTTTCCGCCCGCATTGACGGTTTCCTGAAAGAACACAAGACCTTGCTCTACTACCCGTTTGCCGGTGGCATTGACATGCGTCTCAAAACATGGGTGAAGCCTGCCGACTGGCATCTGGTGGCTTCCTACTACGGCAAGAAGGACAAGGAACAGAAGGCCGAGATTGTGCAGGCCTTCAAGGACGGAAGCAAACGGTTGATTGTGGCCACCAAGGCATTCGGCATGGGGGTGGATATCAGCGACATTGACCGCATCTATCACGTGGCGCCTTCGAGCACGTTTGTCGACTACATACAGGAGGTGGGCCGTGCCGCCCGCGACGCCGGGATTCAGGGTGTTTCGGCCACCGACTTCCACGAGCGCGACTTTTATTATATGAAGCGCCTGCACCAGATGGGCAACATTGCCCAGGAACAGTTGGCGCTTATCTTGAAAAAGCTGATGGAAGTTTACCGGATGAAGGGTGGCAAGCCGGAAATGCTGGTATCCTTGTCCGACTTTGAATTTGTGGTGAAGTTGCCGCGCACCAAAAACAAACTGGACTACGAAGCCGAACTGGGCCAGCTTATCAAGACCGCCCTCCTGTGGCTGGAGGATGACCTGGAGCAGCGCTACGGCAAGCAACTCTTCGAGGTGAGCCCGCGCAACCTGCTTTCCGAAGGCTATGTGCAGGACAAGACCGGTGATGCCTTTGCCCGCGAATATGCCCCCTGGCTCACTCCGGTAGAAGGCGCGGAAGGTGTGTACAAGGTACGTCTGGAAGAATTGTGGGAAGCCCGTTTCCCCGAACTGGGATACAAGGAGTTCAAGCAGAAACTGAATAACGGAACCTTGCACGAAGGCTCGCGTGCCGTGTCGGTGGGCAAGCACGAGGTGTTGCTGAAGGAAGATGCCACCCTTATCAGGCAGAAGCTGGATGCCCTCTTCAAGAGCCTGACGGCAATGATGAAAAACGCCTTGTTGAAAAACAAGGGCCGCTTCGACGAGGAGGAGTTGCGGGCCATCTTTGCCGAACACAACATGGATGTACGTTCGGCCAAACGCTTTATCGGCTCCTTGCTGGAGTCGCGCACGGAAGAGGGACGTAGCGTAAGTTACATCAGCAGTGCCAAGAAGAAAGATTCCAATGAATTGTCGTTTACCGTGACCAAAGGGTTCGACCTTCTGCTCTCCAGGTATCAGAAATTGTTCGGACAACGCATCACGGGCAGCAAGGGCGACCGCCTGTTGTTCTATTGCACGCCTTTCTCCGACCTGAACATGTTGCTCAACCTGCTCTCCATGCTCGATTGCCTGTCGTTCAGCGTAGAGGGTGGAGGAACACCGTGTGTATTTGTCCGCTTCAACGCCCCCGATGCGTTGCAGGAACTGGCCCTTTCGGGCGATTACCGGAACCTTATTCTGGATACCAACGAACAGATTTTCCAGGAACAGATGGACTTGTTTACCCTGTTCTTCGGTACCGACAAGCTGACCGACGAGCAGCGCTGGGACTTTGTGGAAGATTACTTTACCGGCACCAGCCTTGAGGAATTACGGGCAAGGTATGCCGGTGTCTGAGCCGTTACCTTTTTATGGATGTTGCTCCAGCTTCTGGTAGGCCAGGCGCTCGT
>Ga0192245_10590_pt1 | contig 14687 bp, 9 predicted proteins | sample Koala_Koa27_M3_FD_131238 | JGI IMG/M metagenome (GOLD analysis project Ga0192245, IMG submission 131238) | Enriched cells from koala feces incubated with labeled cellulose particles, San Francisco Zoo, California, United States - Koala_Koa2-7_M3 ...
TAAGAAACGACCGCCGGAGGCTGGTGGTTGACCGCCTGATGCGCTGCGCGGCTTTTTGTATTTCCGCACTCCCACTGTTCACGAAAAGTATGCAGAGGTGGCGGTTGCGGCAGGTTCGGTGGTGCGCTACGAACTTCCCGACGGCTCTGTGGCATGGCTCAATGCCGGTAGCAGGCTTCGCTATCCCACGGTTTTCCGGTCGGATAACCGGAATGTGGAACTGAGCGGCGAGGCTTATTTTGAGGTTCAGGCCGACCGTGAACGCCCTTTTTACGTACATACGCCTGACGGGCCGAGTGTTTACGTTTACGGCACAAAGTTCAATGTGGCGGCTTATGAAGGTGATGACTGTGTGGAGACGGTACTGGAGCAAGGCAAGGTGAATGTGGTAATCCCCAACCGCGAAACTCTGTCACTCCTGCCCGGCGAACAACTGCTTTATACACGCGCCACCGGCGAGTGGAGCAGGTCGCAAGTCGATGTCTACGAGAAGGTGGCCTGGAAAGACGGCAAGCTGATATTCAGGAATGCCACGCTGGAGGATATCTTCAAACGGCTCGCACGACATTTTAACGTAGAGATTGTGTTCAATAATCATGCGCAAAAGGAATACCGTTACCGGGCCACCTTCCGCGACGAGACACTGGCGCAGATTCTGGACTACCTGGCCAGGTCGGCAACCCTGAAGTGGAAGATTGAAGAGGCGGCGCAGCAACCCGACGATACATTTACGAAAAAGAAGATAACCGTAGATTTATATTAGTAATAACTTAAAAACCATGAAAAGCCTATGAGATAAAACCGGAAGAAAACAAAAAAGGAAGAAAACTGTCTCTACAGCTTTCTTCCCCGCATTAAGAAAAACACGATTCACGGAATAGGGCCTCGCAAACGCCAACCGGGAATCGAACCTCAGTTCATTATAGTAATAAACTTTAGTTAACCGCAAATGTATGAAAAATAGTCATTCATTTAATGCATTGTGCCTTAAATATTTCTTCAAAACTAAACTACCTTTACCTATGAGGATAAGTCTAATACTTCTTTTTGCTGTTGCCCTGCAGCTTCCTGCCAAAGAAGGGCATGCCCAGCGTACACGGACAGGGTTATCCATAAAAAATGTATCCGTGGAGCAGGCATTGAACAAGATAGAGGAAAATTCCGATTTCGTCTTCCTTTACAATGACGAAACCATTCAGAAAGACCGTATTGTTTCCGTCAACAGCAGTTCGGGCAAGATAACGGATATGCTGGACGAAATATTCCGCGGGACAGATGTGGCCTACACCGTGGTCGACAAACAGATTATCCTGTCTACCCGTCAGCAAGCTGTGCAGCAGTCTTCCCAATTTACGCTGACCGGTGTGGTGAAAGACGTTGCAGGCGAGCCGCTGATAGGCGTCAACGTAAAAGTGAAAAACGCAGCGGTGGGAACCATTACCGACTTCGACGGCCGGTTCAGTCTGACGGTGAGCGAGGGCGATGTCCTTGAGATTTCTTATGTGGGCTATACCACCCGGACGGTAACCGTAGCCGACGCCACTCCCCTTGATATCATGCTGGAGGAAGATTCTCAAAAGCTGAATGAGGTAGTGGTTACCGCCTTGGGTATCAAGCGTGCCGAGAAGGCATTGAGTTACAATGTCCAGAAAATAGGACAGGACGAGCTGGTGAAAGTGAAGAATGCCAACTTCGTCAACTCGCTGAACGGTAAGATTGCCGGTGTCAATATCAATAAGAGCGCGAGCGGGGTGGGTGGTGCCACCCGCGTGGTGATGCGTGGTGCCAAGTCAATCGAGGGCGACAACAACGTGCTCTATGTGGTAGACGGTATTCCCCTGTTTAATACCAACATGGGCAATACGGACAGTGGCATCATGGGCGAAGGCCGTGCCGGAACCGAAGGCATTGCCGACTTTAATCCGGAAGACATCGAAAGCCTCTCGGTGCTGAGCGGCCCTTCGGCGGCGGCGTTGTATGGAAGCAATGCGGCCAACGGTGTTATCCTGATAACCACCAAGAAGGGTAAGGAAGGCAAGCTGTCCGTGCAGTTCTCCTCTTCTTCCGAATTCAGCAAAGCGTATATGACGCCGGAATTCCAGAATACGTACGGAAACAAGAAAGACATGTACGAAAGCTGGGGCGAAAAGCTTTCGGTACCTTCTTCTTACGACCCGAAAAAGGATTTCTTCAACACGGGTACAAATTTTATCAATTCGCTGACGCTGACTACCGGCACCAAGCAGAACCAGACGTTTGCATCGGTTTCGTCGACCAATTCACAGGGCATTGTTCCCAACAACACGTACGACCGTTTAAACTTTACCATCCGCAACACGGCTACCTTCCTTGACGATAAACTTCAGCTCGACCTGGGAGCATCGTATGTCAAGCAGAAGGACAAGAACATGGTGTCGCAGGGGCAGTATTGGAATCCGGTCATGGCAGCCTATCTGTTTCCCCGTGGAGAAAACTTTGAAGACATAAAGACCTTTGAGCGCTACGACGACAGCCGCAAGTTTCCGGTACAGTACTGGCCGATAGCCGAGGCAACCTATGCCTCGCAGAATCCCTACTGGACAGCCTTTCGCAATGTGGCTACCAACGACAAGAGCCGCTATATGTTTAATGTGGGGCTGACGTATAAAATAACCGACTGGCTGAATGCGGCTGCCCGCTTCAGGATGGATGACACGAATGTGAGGTATGAGCGCAGGATTTATGCCTCGTCCGACCAGAAGTTTGCCGAAGGCGAGAAAGGACATTTTGAGTACAGCAACTACAACGACCGTCAGGAGTATGCCGACTTTATGTTGAACATCAACAAGCAGCTTCTCGATTTCAGCCTTGCCGCCAACCTGGGATGGAGTTATTCCAATTACTGGGCGTTGGATCGCGGATACAAAGGAACCCTGCTCGGAGTACCCAATAAATTTGCAGCGGCCAATATCGACCCCGCCAACGGGCGCATCTCCGAAAAAGGCGGAGACAGCCGCGTGCGCAACCATGCAGCCTTTGCCAACGTGGAGTTGGGATGGAGAAGCATGCTCTATTTGACATTGACCGGACGCAATGACTGGAATTCGCGTCTGGTGAATACGAAGGAAGAATCGTTCTTCTATCCGTCGGTGGGATTGTCTGCCATCGTCTCTGAAATGATTGCTTTGCCCGAGTTCATTTCGTATCTGAAGCTTCGTGGCTCTTATACGGAAGTCGGCGCTCCGGTATCGCGCTCGGGATTGACACCAGGTACGGTAACCACGCCTATTATCGGTGGCATTCTGAATCCGACGGGCATTTATCCTTTTACCGACTTCAAGGCCGAACGTACCAAGTCTTATGAATTCGGTTTGAGCGTGCGTTTGTGGAACAAGATAAGTGGCGAGGTGACGTATTACCGTTCAAATACTTACAACCAGACATTCCTGGGTACTTTGCCCGAATTTACCGGCTACAAACAGATTTACCTGCAGGCCGGTAATGTGGAAAACCGTGGTTGGGAGGCTTCATTGAACTATACTGACAAGTACAGGAACGGACTGACTTTCTCGTCTACCTTGACTTTCTCGCGTAACATCAACGAAATTAAGGAAATGGTGGAAGGCTATCATACCGATTTGCTGGACGACCCGATTGTGATTCCCGAAGTGCAGAAAGACAAGGGGCGCATTATTCTCAAGAAGGGTGGAAGCATATACGACATTTATGCCAATACCTTCCTTAAAAAAGACCATCTGGGCTATGTGGAGGTGAAAAGCGACGGCTCGTTCGGATTGGAAAGAGGTACGCCGGTCTATCTGGGAAAGGTGACTCCCGACTTCAACATGGGATGGAACAATGCCTTCTCTTACAAAGGCTTCGGACTCAGCTTCCTGGTCAACGGGCGCTTTGGCGGTGTGGTAACTTCGTCTACCGAGGCATTGCTCGACCGTTTCGGCGTTTCCAAGCGTTCGGCCGAAGCACGCGATGCCGGCGGTGCACTGTTGCCGGGTCAGGGCCGGGTCGATGCCAAGACCTATTATCAGATGATAGGAACCGGAGGCTATGAGACTTCGGGCTACTATGTGTATAGTGCCACCAATATCCGTTTGCAGGAACTGACATTCAGTTACACGATGCCCGACAAATGGTTTGGCCATGTGCTGAAAGACGTGACTCTGTCGTTTATTGCCAACAACCCCTGGATGCTTTATTGCAAGGCTCCGTTCGACCCTGAACTGACTCCATCGACCAGCACTTACGGACAGGGCAACGATTACTTTATGCAGCCTAGTGTGCGCAGTTTTGGCTTTGGCGTGAAATTTAAATTATAAAGACCCCTTTTGTTATGAAAAAGACAAGCAATAGATATAACAAGTATCTGGCAGCAGCCTGTGCCGCGTTGCTGTTGGTTTCGTGTGACTTTGAGAATATAAATACCAATCCGTTCGAGATGACCGATGAAGAAGGCGTGATGGACGGTGTTGCGGTGGGCGGCCTGATTACAAGCATGGAGAAAACCGTATTCCCCGTGGGTACGCAGGCCGACGATACCGATATCATCAACATGTATCAGACAGACTACCATCTTTCGGCCGACTACTGGAGTGGTTTCTTCGGGCAGAATAATTCCTGGAGCGGAGGCAATAACAATACGACCTATTTCCTGATTGACGGATGGATTTCGGGAACATATACCCGCTCTTATACCAACCTGCTCGACCCATGGAAGAAGCTGAAGGCGGCTTCCGAGAAAAACGGAACGCCGGAAGTTTATGCGCTGGCACAAATCCTGAAGATATCGGGTTGGCACAAGACCTTGGAATCTTTTGGCCCGATGCCTTATTCGCATGCCGCCGATGCCACGATGAACATACCGTTTGACGCGGAAAAAGACATTTATGCGTCTATGTTCCAAGATTTGGCTTCGGCTGTCGAGGTTTTGACCGAAAAAGCCGAAAACGGAGTGAGTGTGATGGCGAATTACGATGCCGTTTATGCCGGTGATGCCGGCAAATGGGTGAAATATGCCAATTCGCTGATGCTTCGCCTGGCCATGCGGGTGCGTTTTGCCGATGAAGAACTCGCCAAACGCTATGCCTCTCTGGCGCTCAACCATACCATCGGTGTGATGACCTCGAAAGACGAGGAAGCCCGGATGAGCGTGGGGGCGGGAATCACTTTCCGCAACAATATAGAGTGGCTGTCCGAGCAATACAACGAGACACGCATGGGGTCGTCCATGTTCTCTTACCTGCTGGGATACGAAGATCCGCGTCTCAGCGCCTATTTCAAGCCGGTGGATGCCGATTGCCAATTCGGACAGGAAGCTTTCGACGGAAAGAAGTACCAGGCTATCCCCGCCGGACATACATACAGCCAGAACGATGTATACAAGAGTTTTTCCAAGCCCAACATACAGGCGGCTACTCCCACTTACTGGTTGCGTGCTTCCGAGGTCTATTTCCTGCGTGCCGAAGCAGCTTTGGTGTGGGGAGCAGCATTTGGCAATGTAGATGAACTGTACAGGCAAGGCATAGAAATGTCGTTTCAGGAAAACGGGGTTACCGCTTCCGTTGAAGAATATATGAATGCTGAAAAAACGCCTGTCAAGCACGAAGTCGGCGGTTCCTATTCGTGTAGTTTTGCCGCTCCTTGTGCCACAACGGTCAAGATGGAAGGAACGCCCGAGCAGAAGCTGGAAAAGATTATGATTCAGAAGTGGATAGCCCTTTTCCCCAATGGGCAGGAAGTCTGGACGGAATGGAGAAGAACCGGTTATCCGAAGCTGAACCCCGTGATGGTAAACAGGGGATGGACGCAGGGAGCCGATACGGAAAAAGGCATACGCCGGATGATTTACCCCACCAGCTTCTATCAAACCCAAGATGGAAAGGCTATTTACGAAGCTGCCTTAAAGCTGTTCAACGATGGCCAGGGGGGAGAAGACAAGTCGTCTACCCGTTTGTGGTGGGATTGCAAGCGATAGATAGTTACGGAAACAGTTTAATATAATTGAACATATGAAAGCAATAAGAACATTATTATATATGCTTCCGCTGGCAGGGATGTTGTGTACGGCTTGCGTGGAAGTAGAGAATTTGGAAGTGGAACACATTGGCGGTTATCAGACGATGGATAATGCAGAGAGCGAAGCTTACTATTCCAACCTGCGGGCCTGGAAAGAGACGGCACGCAATTACGGTCGCCCTGTGTCATTCGGCTGGTTTTCCAATTGGGCACCGTCGGGAGTCATGCGGAAGGGCTATTTGTCTTCCGTCCCCGACAGCCTGGACATCATTTCCATGTGGAGCGGTGCTCCTGGCCGGTATGAAATAACGGAAGCCCAGAAAAGAGACAAGGAGTTTGCCCAAAAGGTGAAGGGCATCAAGTTGTTGGAAGTCAGTCTTCTCTCCCATTTGGGAAAGGGCCGTACACCGAACACTATTTATGCGGAAGTGGAAAAGAAAGCCGTTGAAGAAGGCTGGAGTGATGACCGGCTTGCATTGGAGAAGAAGTATGTCCGTTGGGATTTCTGGGGCTTTACTTCACACAATTTTAATAATACCCAAGAGCTGGAAGGTGCTTTGGCCAAGTATGCCAAGGCTTTATGCGATTCTCTGTTTGTCAGCGAATGGGACGGCTTTGACATAGACTGGGAACCCAGGGCCGGATTTAATGATGCCGACGGAACCTTGAACAGCACCACCATTGTGTTCCTGATTAAGGAAATGGGCAAATACATCGGCCCTAAGAGCGACCCCGATGAGCGTGGGCACAAACTGCTGTGCATAGACGGAGAACTCAGCGGGCTTCCTGACGAACTGGACGAATACGTGGACTATTGGATTCGCCAGTCTTACGGCTCGCCATCGCCAAGTTTTTCGGCTCCCGGGGGAAAAACCGAGAAAGTCATTATAACGGATAACTTTGAATCTTCGGCCACTTCGGGTGGAGTACTGTTGCGGCAGGCTGCCCACATGCCGTCTGCCGGCTATAAAGGGGGAGTGGGTGCTTATCGGTTTGACAATGACTATGATAACTCTCCCGACTACAAATGGATGCGGCAGGCCATACAGATTAATCAACGGGTGTTTGACGAATGGAAAGCTGCACAAGCCGGCAAAAAAGAGAAAGAAGAAAAGTAACAAGAATTATAAGAACGGTGACAATTATGAACAAGTATATATTGAAATGTTTTCTATGCTGCTTCAGTGTTGTGTTGTGGAGCAGCTGCAATGATGCCGAGGGCGATTTGCTGGAACCCAAAGTATATTTCGGTGAAAACGAATTCCATATAGAGGTTCCCGACGGGCAGAATGAAATGCAGCAGGACTTACAGGCCAGGGTGTCTTCGTTGCATACGTCCGAAGTGCAGGTGGCTTATGAGATTGCCGGTGAAAGTCTGGTGAGTGCATATAACACGAAAAATGGAACTAATTACGAAGCCTTCCGGGCAGACCGTGTGAAACTGAGCAGCGAAACTTCTGTTATTGCCGGCGGTGAGGCTTATGCCAATAAAGTGGAGCTTACTTTGTCCGGACTGAAAGAGATGGAAGAAGGAAAGTCTTACGTCCTGCCGGTACGTATCAAGTCGGCCTCCTTACCGGTTATTGCCGGTACGGATGTGGTTTACTATATCATCAGTAAGCCGGTGCGGATTATGAAGGCAGCCCGTTTCTCAAGCCATTACATAAAGGTTCCTTTCCAGCCGGGCAAAGTTTACAACTCCCTGACTTACGAAACGCTGATTCATATCAATACGTTGGGAAGCAACAATACGATTATGGGAGGCGAGGGGCTGCTGATTCTGCGCATCGGCGACCAGGCATTGCCCGGTGGACACAACGATTGGATTCAGATTGCAGGCAACAAACAGTTCCATTCAACCGAATCGTTTGTCACAGGCAAGTGGTATCATGTGGCCTTTACATATGACCAGCCAAGCGGCAAGGCCGTTATTTATATCAACGGTAATAAGGCAGCCGAATCTACTTGGGATACGGCAGGTTTTGATTTGTCGGCCGGCAGTGGCGGCTTCTTTATCGGCAAGGTTAATGGATTTATGTGGGGCGAGCGTCCGTTCAACGGTTATATGTGTGAGGCTCGAGTGTGGAACGTGGCTCGTTCGGAGAACCAAATCAGGCAAAATATGTTGTCGGTAGACCCGGCTTCCGAGGGACTGGAAGTCTATTATAAACTGAATGGCACGGACAAGTTTGAAAAGGGAGGTGTCTGGTACATCAAAGACGCTTCGGGGCACGGAATGGACGGTCAGACGAATAGCCTTGACTTTGTTGATTTGGAAACGCCCGTTGCAATAAAATAGGTATTTTTGGCCCGTTGGCAGGCTCAAGCCGTCAAAGGCTTTGTGTCAGGAATTCCTCCGGCGGGTTTATATACTTTCTGTCATGGCTGTAAAAATATTCCAGCCATCCCTGTAATCTATAACCGAAGGCTTCGGTTTTATAACCGGAGGCTTCGGTTATAAAACCGAAAGTTTCGGTTATAAAACCGGAATCTCCGGTTATACTTTGTATTGCATGAAAGGGAAGGTCAGGGTAGGACCATCGTATATTAGAATCCTGGTACAGCAGGTTTATTTTACCCGTCCGCCCCGCAGCCAGTAGCGGGTGTAATAGTCTTCACGCAAGCTGCTCACCATGACGCCCCGACTGGTACTGGCGTGTATGAATTTGCTGTCTTTGAGGTAGATGCCTACGTGGGCAACCTTCTTGCGCGAGCGTCGGCTGCTGAAAAACACCAAGTCGCCTTCACGGAGGTTGTTGCGCGACACTTTGCTGCAAGCCGCCAATTGTTCGGAGGTACTGCGTGGCAGGCGGGTGTGGTACACCTTGCGGTAGAGTTGCATCACCAGTCCCGAACAGTCCGTACCGTGTTTGTCGGAACGGCCGCTACGATAGGGAGTGCCTATCCACTCGGCTGCTTGGAGGTAAAGTTTGTGATTGTCTTGCAGGTCAATGTCCATGCCCAACCGTACGGAAGCTTGTGCCAATGCTTTATAGTCCAGGCGAGGAGCCGCTGTATGACACGATGAAAGGCTCAGTACAGCGGCTGTACAAACCAGTAACAGGCAGAGGCGGCGCATCATTCGGTTGCCTCCTTTCCGCTTTCGCCGGGTGCGGCTTCCGTATCTGCCGCTTCCGGATGGGCTTGTGTCAGAGTTGCTTCCTGTTGTTCTTCCTTGATTTCTTCTTCCACACTGAGGTTGAAGTAGGCTTCGAGTTCCTTTTCGGCCGAGTTGTTCTCGTTGTGCAGGTCGCGGATGATGACTCCGTGCTCCAGCAGGGCGATGCGCGGACAGATGTCCACGGTGTGGTTCAGGTTGTGGCTGGAGATGATGACGGTGGCCTGATGCTCCTCGTTGTAACGCTTGAGCAGGTGCTTGATGACGGCCTGCGACGAGGGGTCGAGAAAGTTGAACGGTTCGTCCAGTATGAGCAACCGGGGATAGTGCAGCATGGCCGAAATGATGCCTATTTTCTGCTTGTTGCCGGCCGAGTAGTTACGGATGAATTTCTTTTGTCCCATGATTTCACCGTTCATGAAGCGCTCAAAGGGTTGCAGGCGGCTGTCTACTTCGTCTTTTTTCAGTCCGTACATCTTGCCGATGAAGTAGAAGTATTCTTCGGGCGTGAGGTAGTCGATGAGGAAGCCGTCGTCGATGAAGGCGCCGGTAAATTGTTTCCAGTCTTCGTTACGGGCCACGTCGATGCCGTCTATGCTGACGTGTCCGCGGTCGGCTTGCAACAGGTCGAGCATCAGGCGGAACAGGGTGGTTTTGCCCGCTCCGTTGTTTCCTACCAGTCCCAGCATGTCGCCCGGGGTAATGGTGTAGTTTTCTATGTCAACGGCTTTTTTGTCGCCGAAGTTCTTTTGAAGTTGGGTTATCTCTATCATAAATGATGAATATGAATGGTTAATGGTAAATGATGAATGGTCGCTGAAGGAGGGACATCCATTGTCCTGTAAAAAGCATCTTGCCAGCCTACCGTTGCCGGCTGTCGCGGAAGCCTTCCATGTTTTTATACCTGCGGCGCATGAAACGTCGGTACACGTCCTTTATCCACCAGCGTGAGGTAAGGACAAGTCCCAGACCTATGGCTATCATGGCCCATTGTGCTCCTGTTTCGCCCAGTGGCAATTGTAGAAGGACAGCAATGAGGTAGGGAACGAAGAAAGCGGCCGTGCCAACCATGTTTTGCAAGCCGGTACCCATGTTCTGCCGGTTGGTCATCTTGGTGTTGAGGCCGATGGTGCGGTTGTTGTATGCCGCTGCTTCAAAAAGGGCGAAATATACCGGTCCCGCCGTCATGCACATCCATGCCAGTGATTGCAGTACGCTTATCTTTCCGGCAATCATACCGGGAATGGTGAGTAGGAAGGGGAACAATAATGAGAGGGTATAAAGGATATACTTGGCGCGCAACAGGGCATAGATGGATTCCTTGCGGCTCATGAGGCCGTCCATATAGTTACCTTCGTAACTCATAAGTGCATTGAGGAACAGAATACCTACAATAACATAGTTATAGAGCACGAAAAAGTCTCTCATGCCTCCGGTATATACGTCCGAGAAACCGATGATGGCCGAGAATGCCACCACCACACAACACACGGATATAAGTGACTTGCGGCACATCTTGTTGCGCAATATCATCTTCAGCTCCAAACGGATGTATTCGCCAATCTGTCCGTAACGGTCGAGGAAACGGTATTCGGAGAGGGTCTTTACCTGCACGGTGGTGTCTTCCACTTTGTTCAGCTCGTTGTAGATGAGCCTGCGTATCACTCGGCTGTTGATGTACCATAGCGCGGCAATGGCGGCCAGTACGGCCAAAAAGGTGAGTGTGCTGCCGGTGATGAAGCCTTCGCCCAGGTCGGTAAACCAGTCGAATACCGGGCTGTCATCCGGTACAAAGAGGGCGGCCCCGATGCCTCCATAGATTGCTGCGGGCAGGGCTACCCACCAGATGCGTTCGCCCATGAGCGTGCGGCACAACAGGAACCAGTAGTTGTTCAGTACCATCAGCAACCAGATGCCGATGCTGTATGTCAGTACACCGGTGATACCGTAGAAACGTGCCACGCTGAAAATGGCAAACGGTACGAAGAAAAACAGCCAGAAGACGTTGAAGCTGCTCAGTCCCGAGCGTATCAGCAGGAAATCGACCAGCCTGTTGCGCCTGACAGGTAGCAACAGGTAAGGCTTTACCTCTTGTGTGGGTGTTTTCTGGAAGGGAAAACGCATCAGGAAGTCAATTAGCAGGATGAATATCAGTCCGCTGTTCAGGATGTGGTAGGGTTCTTTTGCTTCGTCGGCCAGGGCAAAGGCAAATGTGGTACCGAAGAAGATGAGGTAGCCTGCCCAAAAGATGGCCATGAGGTACATCCAGAACTTGCCGAACTTGTTCTTTTCGTACATCGGGTGGCGTTGGGCGGCCAGTTTGCCGTGTCGGCGCAATTCTAAAAATAAGTTCATAGGAAGAAGGAGTGGGGATATAGGACGAGCTACAAGCCGCACTTGTAGCTTGTAGCCCGTAGCTCGTCACTAAATGTCATATTCATTATTCTTTAGCTTCCGAAATCATGGAAACTTCTACTTCGTTGTCTTGGCCTAGAAGGTCGGCTGCAAACTGCTGGATGTCTTTGGGCGTGATGCTCTTTACCAGCTCTTCGTAACCTTGTACGGGATTCATGCCTGTGTACACCAGTTCGTCGATGCTTCTCAACCAGTAGCTGCTCTCCTTCAGGTTTTCGGCATGCTTCTTCAGCATGAATTCTTTTACCTTGTTCACGTCTTCTTCCTTCGGGCCGTTCTTGGTGAGGTTGTCCAGTTCACCGAAGATGATTTTCATCAGTTTCTCGCGTTTCTCTGGCGCCGTTTCAAAGAATATCTGGATGCCGGCTTTAGGGTCTGGATATTTGTTCAGGTTGCCTCCTGCCGATACGCCGTAAGTACCGCCCTCGTCTTCACGCACTTTCTCGGTGTAGATAAGGTCGAGCACCTGTCCCAGCATGCTCATCAGGATGGTATTCTTCAGGTTGTATTCGCATGTGCCGGTGTAACATACAAAGTTGGTTGCTTTGGGTGTTTCCTGCTGGCGGTTGAAGATGTTCTTGTATTCACCTTGGCGATACTCAATCTTGTTGTCCTTGAAAGTTTCCTTACGGTTGATAGCCGGAAGTCCTCCAAGGTAAGCCTCGATGAGCGGTTTCATACTATCCAGGTCTACGTTGCCCACGAGGATGAAGGTAAAGTCGCTGGCATCCTTGAAACGGTCGTTGTACATGGACAGAATCTTGTCGTAATCCATCTGGTCTACCATATCGGCTTTGAGGCGTACGGTACGCGGATGTCCCATGTTTAGTGCAAAGGTCACACTGTCCATAAAGGCAACCATCGGTTCCATTTCCTGGTTCTTCAGGGCAGCCTTGTTACGGTTCTTGTATGAGGCAAAGGCATCATTGTCTCGGCGTGGTGCAGTGAAGGTCAGGTAAGTGAGTTGCATCATCGTTTCAAAGTCTTTGGGTGAGCAGTTGCCGCTCACGGCTTCGGTCTTGTCGCCAATGCCGTAGCTTACGGATGCTTTCTTACCGGCCAGAACTTTCTCCAAGTCAATAGCACTGAAGTTACCCAGTCCGCCTACCGATACGGCGTCCAGTCCGTTGATGTTAATAATTTCGGAGTTGGGGAACAAGGAACTGCCGCCCAAGCTGACACCTTTCATCAGTATTTGGTCTGCTTTGAAGTCTGTTTTCTTAATGATGACTTTTACACCGTTCGAGAGAGTCAGTTGGGTGGTTCCCATTACCGGGTCGGTGGTCTCTGATACAATTTTTCCGCCTTGAGGAGTTTCTTTCATAAGAGGCTCGTCGGATACTTTGTCTACATAAGCTTCAAGCTTTTCCGCTTTTACGTCGGCCAGCATTTTCTTTACAGCGGCTTCGTCGGGCAGGGTCAGGCCTTCTTTTTCAGGAGCCATGATAACAATCATCTTGTTGTCTTCTTTCACCAGTTCCTTCATGAGCATATTCAGGGCATCCACAGGAATGGCAGGAGCCAGCTGGTTGTAGAGCTGGTATTCGTTTTCCACTCCGGGGATGGGTTCGTTGTCGAGGAAGTGGCGGACATACTCGTCTACATATTGTTCATTGCGGCGCTTGTCGCGTTCCTGGTACGCCGATTCCAACTGGCGGAGGAACTCTGCACGGGCACGTACATATTCGCTTTCGGTGAAACCGAACTGGCGGGCACGTTCAATTTCGCGAAGTACACTCTTGAAGCCTTCTTCAATATTATCTTCTTTACAAACAGCTATGCCGGTAAAGGCACCCTTGGTTTTGGTGATGCCCAGGATGCTTGAATCGTAGGCCATGCTGGCAATGAAGGGCGGGTTGGCTGTCTGGGTCAGTTCACTTAGGCGTGCGTTCAGCATGGTGCCGATAAGGTTTTTGGCGTATACTTCCAGCAAGTAGGCGATGTTGCCTTTTTGGTCGTCGGGCGTCACGTCGTGGGTACTCATGATGTAGGCTTGCACGTAGGGCATTTCCTTGTCGCGGCCGATGTAGATAAGCGGTTCCTTATTGTCGGCAATGGGATAGTATTCGCGTTTGGCGGCATCGGGTTGTGCGGGAATGTCGGCAAACATGGTTTTTATCTTGGCTTCTACGGCATCTACGTCCACATCACCTACAATAACGATGCCTTGCAAGTCGGGACGGTACCATTTTTCGTAATAGTCACGCAGTGTCTGGTAGGGGAAGTTCATCACCACATCCATCGTGCCGATAGGGAAACAGGTCGCATACTTGGTATCTTTGAACAATACAGGCAACGCTTTCTCGAGCATGCGTTGGCCGGCACTCATGCGGGTGCGCCATTCTTCGTTGATGACGCCACGCTCTTTGTCAATTTCCTTGGGATCGAGGGTGAGGTCGTTGCTCCAGTCGTGCAAAATGAGCAGGCAAGAGTCGATGGCTCCCGGCGTAGTGACAGGGACGTTAGAAATGTTGTAAACCGTTTCTTCAATGGAAGTATAGGCGTTGAGGTTTTCACCGAACTTTACGCCGATGCGTTCCAGATATTGTTTCAGGGCATCGCCCGGGAAGTGGGTAGTTCCGTTGAAGCACATGTGTTCCAGGAAATGGGCCAGGCCCAGTTGGTTCTGTTCTTCTTGTATGGAGCCTACCTTCTGTGCGATGTAGAAGTCTGCACGGTTTTCGGGGAGGTTGTTTTTACGGATGTAGTAGGTCAGGCCGTTGTCCAGTTTGCCGGTGCGCACATCCGGATCTACGGGAATGGGGGGCATCTGCTGGGCAAATACCTGTACAAAGCTGCAACAAATCAATGCGGCAGCCAGACAAAGGGTACGGAGTGAATTTCTCATATCACGATGGTTTAAATGTTATTTTTTTGTCTATTCTTGTACTTATTGGTCGGAGATGGTCGGATAAAATCACACGGCCCATTTGTTTTTTTAAGGCAGATTGCCGGAATCTCCTGTGTATTGGTGTGCCGTGAAACTTTTTATCCCAGTTATCAGTTGGGGATAATCAAGGTAATTGCTTCGTGCAAAATGCCTATTTCCAGCGGGAAATGTCGTGGGAGTATTCGGCCATCCAAATCAACGGATGCATTTTGTGCACGCAGTACTTTGACATGTTGGGTGCGGTAGGGCTTTACA
>Ga0192245_10598_pt1 | contig 14538 bp, 14 predicted proteins | sample Koala_Koa27_M3_FD_131238 | JGI IMG/M metagenome (GOLD analysis project Ga0192245, IMG submission 131238) | Enriched cells from koala feces incubated with labeled cellulose particles, San Francisco Zoo, California, United States - Koala_Koa2-7_M3 ...
GGTCAAAGCATTGGGTACAAGTTTTAATGTAAAAGCCTATGAAAAAGAAAACAGAGTAACTACTGTATTGGAAAGTGGAAAAGTAGAAGTTGCTTCAGGAACGCATGCCTACATATTGAATCCGAATGAAAGAGTTATTTTAGATAAACTTTCAGGCAGCATTGAAAAAGATGAAGTAGAGTCAGCTTCCGATTATTCAAACTGGAAATACAATAAGATCACCTTTTATGCAGAGACTTTTGAAAATATAGTGTATATGCTGGAAAGAGATTATAATACAACTATTGTTTTCGAATCAGAGGCGCTGAAAGAATACAGGTTTACCGGAACACTCGGAAATACAAGTCTGGAAAGTATACTTCAAATATTATCGTTAACCTCTCCTTTGGAGTATGAAGTAAAAGAAGGAATTATATTATTGAGAGAAAATACAAAAGAGAAAGCCTGGTTTGATAAGGCTGTTAATTGAATGTTTAACTGTTAAAATCGTTTATTGCATGAGAAACACAAAATAGAGAAAATAAAAAACCAGAGGAGTGCAAGGCACTCACTCCGGCAATATTGTTAACCGCGCTCCCATACCTGCAAAATATCGGGCGCAATTATTAAAAAATAATAATAATACAAAAGTATGAAAAAAGTTTTTGTTTGGGCTATGCTGCAAGTAAAAAAGCAGCATATCAGACCTATAGGGTTTTTACTTACCCTTGCCTTACTTACCAGCCCCTTGCTGGCACAAATCACAGTAAAAATAGAAAACCAATCTATTCGGCAAATTTTAAAAACCATTGAATCGGAAAGCGATTATCGTTTTTTTATAATGAAGATCTTTCCAGTTTGAACCAACTGGCTTCTTTATCGGTAGAAAATGCCTCTATTGTTTCTACTATGGAAAAACTACTTTCAGGTACAGGTATCGTTTTTAAAGAAGAAAAAGATAACCTGATTGTCCTTACTCATACACGGGAAAATAGTAATCCACAAAATGGAGATGTTCGTAAGTTAACAGGAAAAGTAACGGATGAATATGGAGAGTCTATCATTGGTGCGAACGTGGTAGTTAAAGGTACAACCAACGGAACCATTGCAGATATAGATGGGAATTTCTCTTTGGAGGCTCCTGCTTCTTCCCGTCTATTAATCAGCTATATTGGTTATCTGCCAAAAGAGATCGCAGTAGGTAATAATTCTTTCCTCTCTATTGAATTAAAAGAAGATTTACAAAAACTGGACGAAGTGGTTGTTGTGGGATATGGTGTACAAAGAAAATCAGACCTGACAGGTGCTGTTGCTAATGTGAAATCTGAAACATTAATGGAAAGACCGGCAACCAGCGTAGAACAAGCATTGGCAGGACGGGTTGCGGGTGTAAATATCTCCACAAACTCAGGACGTCCGGGTGGACGTACCAGTATTCAGATCCGTGGATATAGTTCTATTAATGCAAGTAGTAATCCGTTATATGTAGTAGATGGAATTGTTTGGGAAGGAGGAGCATTAGATGCGATCAGTCCAAATGATATCGAAACAATTGACGTTTTAAAAGATGCTTCTTCTACTGCTATTTATGGTACAAGAGGTTCCAACGGGGTAATTATGATCACTACTAAAAAAGGATCGAAAGGACAGAAAACCAGAGTAACCTATGATGCCAATATGTCTATTAATAAAATGGCTCGTAAGATCGATGTATTGAATTCTTCCGAATTTATGCAAATCTGGGATGAAGGATATAAAAATGCAGCTAAATATGATCCAAATGGATTTGCTAATGGTGCCTATGCAGACCTGGCTCCCGATGTAGTAAGAGAAAGATACAGAGTAGGCAATCCATACGGAAACAGAGAGTTCTTTGATGCCAATGGAAATCCATTATATGATACAGACTGGCAGGATGAGGCTACCCGCGTATCCGTTAGTCAAAACCATAATTTATCTTTTACCGGAGGAACAGAAAAAACTGCTTACGGCGCTTTTCTGAATTATACCGACGATCAGGGGATTATTAAATCTACTTATAAAAGACGCTTTTCCGGAAGGGTAACATTAGATACAGAAGTAAATAGCTGGTTAACTTTAGGTACTGTATTAAGTTATAGTGATATCCGCGGACGTGTACAGGATAAAGAACAAGGATCAGGTAATATTCCGCGCGGAATGATTGAAACAGTTCCTATCTTACCTGTTAAATGGGAGGACGGAACCTATGCCCAACAAGCTGATTTTGTTGGTCTGGAACAATCTGATTCCCCCGCAATGCTTGCCGAAGGAATGAAATGGTTAGAAAAAAGCTCTGTTTTCAATGGAAATGTATATGCCAATATCACCTTTATGAAAGGGCTGGATTTCCGTACTACTTTAGGTGCTTCCAATGTGAATAATACAGATATGTCCTATTCTCCAAGCTGGGTAGGTTTATATAGCGGACGTGGAAAAGCAAAAGCAGAAGTGAAAACCTCACGCCGGCGTTTCTGGCAATGGGAAAATCACTTAACCTATTCAACCCGTATCAACGACATCCACTCCCTGAGTGCTATGGTGGGAGCAGAATATCAGAAATATCATTACCTGGATGTTACATCCAGAGGGGATAATTTGGCAGACGACTTCTTTGAATGGAATAATTTAGGGCAGGCAGTAGATCAATCAATTGCTTCCGAAGCAAAAGGATGGCAGATGGAATCTTACTTTGCCCGTATTAATTATAGCTTGTATGATCGTTATCTGTTAACTGTAACCGGACGTATCGATGGTTCTTCTAAATTCGGTTCTGATAATAAATATGCCTTCTTCCCATCGGCAGCTATAGGATGGCGCGTAACAGAAGAAGCGTTTATGGAAAATACAAGCGATTGGCTTTCTAACTTAAAACTACGTGTAAGTTATGGTTTGACAGGTAACTCCGATATCGGTATGTATAGTTCGTTGGCTATGATGGGCTCTACTACTTATATTTTCGATTCACAGAGGGCACCTGGTATAAAAGTTGGAAACATTGCTAATCCTGACTTGAAATGGGAGAAGACAGAACAATGGGATGTCGGTTTCGACGTAGGTTTCTTTGATAACCGCATTGCTCTGGAAGCCGATTTCTTTATCAAGAAAACAAAAGATTTATTGTATGAAGCGCCTATCCCTTCTACCAGTGGACGTCGTTCAATGATGTCTAATATCGGAAGTATGGAGAATAAAGGGATTGAATTGACTTTAAATACAGTCAATATCAAGACGCGTGATTTCCAGTGGACTACTGCATTTAATATCTCTTTCCTGAAAAATAAAATTACCCAGTTAGGAGTAAACAATGAAGATAAACTGGTAAATCCTGATTTCTTATCGAAAAACGTAATCTTACGTGTGGGTGAGCCTGTAGGTTCTTTCTGGGGATATAAATCGCTGGGAACATGGGGAACCCATGAAGCAGCAGAAGCCGCAAAATATGGTAAACTTCCGGGTGACCTGAAACATGAAGATGTAAATAAGGATGGTGCTATTAATGATGAAGACAAACAGATCATTGGTAAAGGTACACCTGATTTCTATGGTACATTCAGTAACTATCTCCAATATAAGAATTTTGATTTCGGATTGGAATTACAATACTCAGTAGGAGCAGATGTTTTAAATAATACCAATCACTCTGTAGAAGACCGTACCAGTATGTCTAATTCTAAATCTACCGTATTGAATGCGTGGACAGAAACGAATCAGAATACAGACATTGCCCAGACTCGTTTGTATGGAGCAGGATATACCACATTGATTGACTCTCATAAGGTAGAAAATGGTTCTTTCCTGCGTGGAAAAAATATTTCTATCGGATATACTTTGCCCAGAGACCTGATCAGTAAAATTGGATTTACCAATTTGCGTGTCTCTTTCTCTGCACAAAACTTCTTCCTGATCACTTCTTATTCCGGCTATGATCCGGAGGTAACTACCTACGATAGTGGTGACGGAGCATTCCCACAGAACATTCAGTTCTTTGATTATCCGAAAGCAAGAAGCTTCACATTTGGCTTGAATGCAAGTTTCTGATATGAATAGTAATAATGTAAAATTTGTATCCTTATGAAATTAAATAATATGATTATCGCAGGAATCTGTTGTTTGTCGTTAGTGGCAAATAGTAGTTGTTCTGATTTCCTGGAAGAAAATCCTAAAACAGACTTTTCCGAAAAGAATTATTTTACTTCTGTTAATCAGGCACAGAGAGCAGTAGATGGTTCGTATGAAAGATTACGTGCCTTACAGAATTATGACGGGTATGGTGAAGGTCCCTGGGTAACACTTGATTTGTTGTGTGGACATGCTACCACATTGGGACAAAGTACATACAATAATTTATACATCCGTCATCAGGCAGCAACAAACAATCCCAGCTTTAAAGCTGTTTGGGAAGGCTTCTATGAAGGAATCGCCAGTTGTAATTTATGTATAGAAGGCATTTCAGAGATGGATGCATCCGAAGATGTGAAAAAAGAGTTGTTAGGTGAATCCCGTGCTTTACGTGCACTTTATTATTTCTACCTGACTCGTTTATATGGAGATATTCCATTAATTCTGGAACCAGTAACAGCTACCTCCGAATCGTTGTATCCGGAAAGAAGCGCACAGGCATCCGTATTTACTGCTATTGTAGAGGACCTGAAATATGCAGAAACTTCTGGTTTGCCGGAAACAAGTACTTCGGGACGGGTATCTATCGGTTTTGTAAAGACTTTATTGGCGGATGTATATCTGTATATGGCGGGTGCGCCTCTTAATAAAGGGAAAGAGTATTATGAACTTTCTTATAAAAAGGCAAAAGAGGTACTTGATAAGTCGTATTGTGTAGCTCCCAATAGTCCTTCTTATAGCGCCGGACAAGCAAATTCGGCATGGTATTCTTTGTTTGATGATTATGAAAAATTACATGATGATGAAAATAAAAACAGAGGTGAATTGATTTTCCAGATTCAATACAAAGAGGGTATTAATGATAACCAGATTGCATTTATGACTATCCCTACCAATAAAAGGGTAACTAAGTATAACGATGAATTTGGTTCTTTGATGCCAACCTGGGAATTTTATAACTCGTATGAAGCGGGTGATAAACGGACACGGGAGAAAGAATTCTTCTTTACCAGAGATGGTCATAAAGATGATAAAAGTAATATCATTGAATTTGGTCAGCCGGCTTTGTATAAATATTATGATAAAGAAGGGGCAGAAGAGACTACACGTAGTGACCTGAACTTTACCATTTATCGTTTACCGGAAGTAATGTTTATTTATGCGGAAGCCTATACCGAAGCAGTGGGTGCCCCTGACCAAATGAGTTATGATCTGGTGAATGCCATTCGTGAACGTGCAGAACTTGCTCCAATTTCCGGATTGGGAAAAGACGATTTTATACAGGCATTACGCAAAGAACGGGCGCACGAATTGTGCTTTGAGAATAAAGACTATTTCGATATTCAACGCACCCGTCTTGCGTATAATGTAGTAGCCAATCGCTTTGAAGCGTATAACTCATTTGCAAACAAAAATGGCGTGACGTTTAGTGAAAAGTATTTATTGTGGCCAATCCCTTCTACGGAAACGGATTCAAATCCTAAATTATTACCGAATAATCCGGGATGGTAATCAGGTAGCAGTAGATTAGTATTTAAAATAAAGGGCAAAAGCATTTTGGCTGAAAAGTTAGAACACTTTTGCCCTTTCCTTATCTAAAAAACAAAGATGAAAAATATATGTATCGTTATTCTTTCCCTGTTGATTCTGGGAGGGCAGGGGATGAATGCGCAATTGTATAAAGATCCGGCAGCTCCGGTAATGAGTAGGGTAGAGGATTTGTTGCAACGGATGACCCTGGAAGAAAAAGTAGAACAGTTGAGTATGACAGGACTGGGAGATTTCAGGAATAGTTCAGCTGTATATGGTGTTTGTGATAGTCCGTTTGAAGGAGTAGAAAAATAGCCCGTATGTCGGCAGAAGTAAAGAAACATGCAAGGGAAAACACCCGTTTGGGAATTCCTCCGATTCAAATAGCTAAATGTCTGCATGGACAACTGGCGTATGGAGCTACCATCTTTCCTCAGGCGATTGCACAAGGAAGTACATGGAATCCTGAACTGATTGAAGAAATGGCATCTGTTATTGCTTTGGAAGCATCAGCTTCGGGGGTAGATCAGGCTTTGTCTCCATTATTTGACCTGATTCGCGATCCCCGTTACGGAAGAAATGAAGAGTGTTACGGAGAAGATCCTTATCTGGTAGGTGTCATGGGAAGTGCATTTGTGGTAGGTATGCAGGGTACTCCGGAACAAACACGTATCGGAATACCTGCTAATAAATTAATGTGCACAGCAAAACATTTTGCAGGTTATAGTGTACCGTGGGCAGGGATCAATCTTGCACCTGCTTCATTAGGCGAACGTGAGTTACGAACCCTTCATCTTACCCCTTTTGAAAAGGTAGTAAAAGAGGCAAATGTATATTCTGTTATGCCTTCTTATAATGAAGTAGACGGAGTGCCGGCACATGCCAATGCTTTTTTATTAACTCAGGTATTAAGGAATGAATGGGATTTTGAAGGATATGTATTTTCGGATTATGGAGGATTAAGCCAATTACATAACTTTCACTATATCGCAAAAGACAAAATAGAAGCAGCAAAATTTGCGATCGAAGCCGGAGTTGATCTGGAAGCAGCCAGACCGGATATTTATCCTCATTTGATAGAATTAGTCAGATCAGGTGAAGTATCGGAAGAGTTAATCAACCAATCTGTCAGGAGAATATTAACCGCCAAATTTAAAGCGGGACTGTTTGAAAAACCGTATGCGGATGTAGCGAATATAAAAAAGCAGGTTCATTTACCGGAACATATAGATTTAGCACAGAAAGTGGCTGAAGAATCCGTCATTTTATTAAAGAATGAAAATCAATTACTGCCTTTAAACCTGAATGACATTCAATCATTAGCGGTAATCGGACCCAATGCCGATCAGGTACAATATGGAGATTATTCCTATACCCGGGATAATTCATCGGGAGTAACTGTATTGGAAGGTATTAAACAATATGTAGGAGATAAAGTAAAAATAAACTATGCAAAAGGATGCGGCATCTCAGATTTAAGTAAAGATGGATTTGCAGAAGCCGTACAGGTTGCCGAAGAAAGTGATGCGGTTGTGCTCGTGATGGGCGGCACAAGCGTAATCCTTTCTGGTTTAGGTTGGGGAAAAGGTCCGGGCGAAGGAGAAATAGAAGATCCGTTTACAAGCGGAGAGGGGTATGACCTTACCAATATTGATCCGTTAGGTGTACAACGTGAATTGGCGCAGGCATTAAAAGAAACAGGTAAACCCATACTATTAGTACTTATACATGGACGTCCATGGAGTATCGGATGGGAAAAAGAAAATATAGAAGCCATTCTGGAAGCGTGGTATCCTGGAGAAAAAGGCGGTACAGCCATTGCTAATATATTGTTTGGTGAAGTCAATCCATCGGGTAGGTTAAATGCTACGGTCCCACAATCGGTAGGACATATTCCGGTGTTCTACGATTATAAACCTTCGGCAAAAGGTATTAACCGCAGACCGGGTACACCGGAAAAACCAGGAATGGATTATGTCTTTTCTTCTCCCGATCCGCTGTTTCCATTTGGATACGGGCTCTCTTATACGGATTTTCAATATTCAGATATGAAAGTATCTAAGCATATAATAGGAGAAGAAGATTTTGAAGTATCTGTTACGGTTAAAAATACAGGAAAAAGAACAGGAAAAGAGGTCGTACAATTCTATATTAATGATAAAGTGAGTAGTGTAACTACTCCGGTAATAGCTTTAAAACGTTTTCAGAAAATTGAATTAAAGCCAGGAGAAAGCCAGGTTGTTTCTTTTACCCTATCCTATAAAGAATTAGGATTATGGAATAGTAACATGGAATATGTAACTGAACCGGGTGAATTTGATCTGATGTTTGCTAAATCAGCAGAATATATTCAATGTCTGGAAACCATCTGTTTACAACCTTAGTCTATACTTTTAATCCGGTAAGTAGTGACTATGAACCAAAGAGGTACTTATCTTTAAGGTTAGCTACCTATGTCAGCAACGTTTGCTACCTAGGTCGTTAACGTTAGCCACCAATGTCGTTAACGTTAACGACCTACGTAGCTAACCTTAATGTATAAAAGAAGTCAGGTTAATATAGTAAAACTTTTATTTAAAAGAAGTTGTGTAAATAGTAAATTTGTCCCCGTTTGATTCCTGTTTTATACCTATCTTTTTAGCTTGTAATCCCAACGGGATTGAATGTGAATAACCCCCAGTGAAGCCTTTGGCGACTGGGGGTAACAGGAATCAACCTTCACCCCCTTCACCCCACCCTTCACCCGTTTTTATTGATTAACTATTTAATAATCAATGTTCTTTTTGTCTAAGGTGAAAGGTGAAGGGTTGTATGACTAAATTTATATAGAGAGATGTGTCATTAGGGCTCGATTAATATAACTTATTTCTTCTGTGTGTATTCGTGAAAAAATCTTTTACCTTTAGATTTTAAATAAGATGTCTGATACTTGACCAATGTAAAAATGGATACACGCTCATTACGTAAAATCTGGAGAAAGATTTTTAATCTGGATTGGAAATTAGCTTTGTTTTTAACCTTACTTTTTGGTGGTGCGAGATTTGTTCTGGTTCTCTCGGGAGCTGCCGGAGGAGATAATAGCCATGTCCTGCGATTGTTTTTGGTGATGTGGCTGGTTCCGGTCGTATTCCTTTCTGCTAAGGGAAGGAAAGAAATAGGGATCAGAAAAGTAACTAAGCCTATCTGGTTGCTCTATTCTTTTTTATTAGGGGGATTCTTTTTTGTTTGTACTTTCCTCATTTTTTATCTCTTGTATGGTTATTCCATGGATAACTGTTTTGTCTATATGGCAAGGGTATATGCTGTTCCTCCGGAAGTTTTGGAAACGGCTCGTTTGCAGTTCTTCCTTCTATCGGCAACTATCAGTATGCTTTTTAGTCCGGTAGGAGAGGAACTACTTTACAGGGGAGTTATACATGCTGGCTTTGCAACAAATGTAGGGGAGAAAAAAGCCTCTTTGTTGGATAGCCTTATTTTTGCTATAGTCCATTTACCTCATTTTGGTATTTTGTACATAGCAGATAAATGGACCGTTCCCATTATTCCTGCTATTTTATGGTTTAGTGCTATGTTTTTTCTGGGTAGGTTATTTTTTGTCTGTAAACAAATGTGTGGCTCTATCTGGGGAGCGGTATTGGCACATGCAGGATTCAATTTCTGTATGATGTATGTTACTTTTTATTATATTCTGTAAAACTGTTTTATTTCCGGTATTTTAAGGAAAGGGGTTGTCTAAAAAGTAAGTTTGTCCCCGGACTTGATCCGGGGTCGCAAAAGGACTAACAACTAAGGTGTTGATAATCAATAATACCGTTTGTTCTTCTGCGATCCCGTGTCAAGCACGGGATGAATTCAGTTTCTTTTTAGACAACCCCTTTGGATGGAGTAGAGATAGACCTTCTTTGTATAACTTATTACGGGAGGGTGGGATGTTAATGTGGGTTTTGGTTATACTTCTGATAAGCGGCGTTTAATTTCTCGTCGTATTTGTTTTGAGCATAAGCAGGTCCGTTATAGCGTTTGCTGAAACCTGCCCAGTCTTTGTTTTGCAAGTAGGGTATAAGTCCTGCTTTTTTAGGAAGATGGCAGACAGACGTAGTTGTCGTAATTCATTTTCATGCATTGCCTGTACAAATGCTTTTACACTTTTTTCGCCGCAACTCTCATAATTAAATCCCATGATCTGGAACATTCCCCAACTCGCTGATTCTAATGCGGCATCTTCATGGATTTGTTTTGCTTTTTCTAAACGGTCGTATTCTTTTATACCTCCTTTATAATGGATTTTTGTCCAGGCTGGGTAAAGGATATCTTCATTACCCTCCGTCAGTTTTAGTGGATCTATTCCCCGCTTTTTTAATCGGCTCCAGAAAATATGCCCTTCAAAAAGGATCGCAGGTTTATCCGGAGCAAAGAAACCGCCTCTTTCCCCTGTTTCTACTTCCTATACGGCTTTTATACAGGCTGTTTCTATATCCAGTAAATGAGCTACCAGTTTAAAATCTTCTTCTGTAAGTTTCTGGTTATTATTTCTTCCGGTAAATAGTAATTGTTCCCATGTATGGAAGCCTACTATTCCGTCGGCGGTTAAACCTTTTTCTTTCTGGAAAGCGATGACAGCCTCCTGGGTTGTTTCATCAAACAGACTGTTTTCAGTAACGGGATAATTTAATCGGGCAAGTTGTTCTTTGAGATATAAAACCTCATACCCTTCATTTGCTATTTTAATTGTTTTCATACGCTTTATTTTATGTATGGTTGAATTTGTATAAATCGTATCTCGGAAATAGAATTATTTTCTCCTTGTATATTTAGCTGTAAGAGCGCAATCATACCGGAAGGTCTTTTCTTTGTTTTATCTGTAAGTATAAGTGTACCGGACTGCTTGGGAAGATCTACTTTATAATACAGGTATCCGGCTACATGTTTATATTTTATTTGTTTGGGGTCACAGAGGTCTAAAAAGAAACAGTACGCATCGGCAAAGCTGTTTACTTGAATAACCCGTATGGATGGAAATCTTTTCCGATAGGCTTTTCCTGCATTTTGCAACGTCTGAAAAAGTATCTGGTTGATTTGTAAAGTACAGGATACCGCCTGTTTATTACTTTCTGTATTCTCAAATACAGGTAACTTTTTACTGGTGGATTTCCTGGCGAATAACTTTTTTAACCAGTTGTATATATTCGGAAAAGGATGGACCATGGTGAATGTCTTATCGGTTGAACTTACTTTTCTTTTCCAGGTTCTCCTGTGCGAGATGTACTTTACGAAGTGCGTCGAAGGCTGTCCTGGATTTCATCCGGTCGATGTTTAACCGTAAATGACAGGCGGAACACTCTAATGTTAAAGCAGTCAGTAGCTGGAAAACGGTAGTTTCAATAAACTCTCCACATTGTGGACAATTCATTCCTACTTTCTGTTGCTGGTTTGGATTTACTATATTATTCATTCTTATCTCCTTCCTCTATGGCTGTTGGTTCATCATCTATTTGCAGATTATTGGCTGTTAAATGGAGCATGTGTGAAAGTCCGGCTGGCATATCTGCTTGTCTCATTTTTACTTTGATTTTCATATTGGCAGATAAACTTTGCTGATGTTCGGACGAACTGTTTCCGCTTCCTTGTTTAGGAGCAAGAGAAGCACGTAATTTAAACCGGTTGGAACTATCTTCATTGGAAATGATTTACCCTCTTCCAGCGAAAAATGTTCTTCAGTACTTTCTGATAGTGCATCCAATATTTTTATATCAAAATCGAAATCGGCTTCCTGTACCTGAAGCAGTGGAAGCGGCACCATGGTTACGACCGGAATATGAACGGATTGCATGCGTTCGCCATTGATATCCCTGCTTTTATAACTGAATGTAAGCATGCGTAACTTTCCTGTTTTACCGGTTGCCGGGTCATACGATTCAAATGCGATTTTCATCAGGTAATCCAGGTAGCGTTGTGAGGAAAGGGAATCGGCTTCAATCGTAGCGATCAGTGGACCTGCAATTAATTGTTGCAATTCCATCACCTGGCTACTGGTTGTTTGTCTATTTTTTTGTGCCATGTTTCATTACTTATTTCATTATGAATTCTTCATTTGCTATTTCTTCATCCAGATTGGTAATGGAGTAATTACGCGGACTGAATTTGAACTTAAAGGAATGAATGGCTTCTTCCGGCATATTCATGAGTTCTTCTGCTGTTATGGCTACGTCTAATTTGGGAAACGATTTGAGTTTTTTGAAAGTGGTGTTTTTAACCAATTTCTCAATCAAACCGGTTATAGCAGCCACCATATTTTCTTCGGCAAGGTTGCGGAGTGCTTCTCCTTCTTTTCCTGAAAAGAGTTCGTCCAGACGAGAGTCATACAGAAGTTTACTTCTGACTACATCTGTAATTTTATTTACTAATACTTCTGCTTTCGGAGCTCCTGTAGCGGTATCTACTGCTTCATAAAGATTAGAGCGGAATGCATTCCGCATATTACGGACCAGGAATGTTTTGAATGCATTTTGCAGGGTATTCTCCTGTTTCAGCCGTTCAAAGAAATGTTTATCCTCTTCCTTGCCTGGTATGTTTGTTCCTAAAACTGTCGCAGTAACATTCCGGATTACAACTTTCGCTGTTTCATCGCAAACCTCTTTCAGGAATTCCCTGAACTGACTATACCGGATATTGAACTGCTGTTGATTATCGGTGGTATTTTTTACCCCATATTTCAACTCCAGTTCCATGTCACTCACCATTACATTGGGTAACTGGAAATCTTTTACTTTACCATCTTTTCCATACGATTCACTCAAAGCAAGCGAATAAAGGTTTGCTTCATGTTGTGCTGCGATAATATCTCTTAATATCGAGCCGATTACTGAACTTAACTGAGCCATATTATTTCATTTAAATATATATTTTGAGGGTCAGCCAACAACCGGTATTAAACCTGATTTAATCCTGCCGGTTGTTGGCAATAGAAATTAGTCAGGTAATTTATCTGATGGATTACCTTTATGAAGCAGGTGTAGCCGGATCTTTTTTGTCTGCTTCTACTTTTACTTCTACTGTTCTCTCACCCGCTTTAATTGTATATGTACCGGCAGCAGTCAGGTCGATTACTTTACTATCTCCACTCACTACAAATTTCTCAGGATCTACATTCCCTCCTGAAATTGTAATTGCTTCCGGAGTAAGTAAACCGTCGCCACCTTTATACGTTGCGATTAACTGTACTTTATCGTCTGCTCCTTTCAATACAAAAGAAGTACTGTTCACTTCCAAGGTTCCTTTCGGATCGGAAACATCCAGCGAATTACCTAATAATTCCAACACTTTGGCAAGACCGGCTGGCATACTATCCTGTCCGGCTTTTACGGCTACGTCCAGCGTATATTCTACACTATATTTGGATTCCTGTGTAGCAGTTGAGTCTTTTTTGGAAGAATAGTTTGCGTTTATTTCTGCTTTGATTTTGAAAGGACCTATTTTCCCTTCGGCAGAAGCTTTCAAAGTACCACCTTTTTCTGTCGTGTCATGCTGTGTAGTTGAGTTTGAAGACGATGCAGAAATGTTAGCCTTGAAATTGATATCAATGGTATGGATGGCAATGTAAGGGATGGGAACGATTGTCAATAAAGGCACATTTAATTGTGCCATGCGACCACCCTGCATGAAAGAGAAAGAAACATTGACAGCTTTCTTTTCACCGGTTTCCTTATCTTCATATAATCCTACTTCTTTAATAAAATCCCATGATGTTTTTGCTGCCATCGCCTGAGCTTCAATACAAGCTTGTAATGGTCCACCAATGATAGAACTGAAAGGCATTGCCTGTAACGCATTCGTTGCGATTTGGGAAGGGGCTGAATCAATAGCCATAATAACCTCCTTTTTTAATGTTAATATTCGGTTTTTAATTTTGTAAGCTTACGTTACAAATGTAGAAGCGATAAGAAGATGACTAAACTCTATTGTTTGTAAATGATGAATCCTTTTTTTAAATAAAGGTTTTCCCTTTTAATCCTTTTTTCTACCCAGTATATGAAAGTGAGAGAAGATACTTTTTCTAAAAGAATTGCTAACGTATAATCTCGTTTTCCCTATACATAATGTATTCCCGATGAAAGCATCTACGGCAAAAATATTCACCATAAAAGAGCGATGTATACGGGTAAAGATGTCTTTGGGTAGTGTCTTCTCAAGTTCTGCCAATGGATGAACAACAATTATCCGTTTATCTTCTTTAAGATTTAAATAACAATAACTGCCAGAGGCTTCCAGCCATAAAATATCATGAAAAAGAATTTTTCGGTAATAGTCATTCTGTAAAATGAATAATCCATTATTTACATACTCTTTTTTTGATAAAACCATAGGCATCTCCCTTTTAGGTTCTGGCTTAATAACTCCTTTGGTTGGTATCATTTTTTGCTTCATAATAATATTTTTAAGTAGATGGAACATCTTTTTAAGTGTGTTACACAAATGATTCTGCAAAATTATCGTGTAACCAAAAAGATGGAATTTTATTTTCCAGAGGGTAGGTGTTTGTTTCTAAATCCGGAAAAATCCTTTTTGAAACAAATCGTTTGTTATTGTCTTGTCGCAAAAATAAAAAGGAGAGATTTATTAATGATACCAAATTATAAATTGATACTAAATAATTTTTTAACTATTGGTTAGTAGGTTTTCTCTTTAGGATTTTTTGATAGGTTAGATTAGACAGAATCTTTATACAATTGCTTCACTTCTATGGAAGAGTGTATCTGGTAAAATATAAAAACGAAAATGATAGCTGTTTTCTGAATCATAAAGGTATAAGGAAGTTGAGGAAGAATGAATATCAAAGATATAAATTCCTTCTTCTTCCTTATAAAATCCGGTAAGACGAAATGACGTTTA
>Ga0192245_10611_pt1 | contig 14284 bp, 13 predicted proteins | sample Koala_Koa27_M3_FD_131238 | JGI IMG/M metagenome (GOLD analysis project Ga0192245, IMG submission 131238) | Enriched cells from koala feces incubated with labeled cellulose particles, San Francisco Zoo, California, United States - Koala_Koa2-7_M3 ...
GGAACTATGCAGGGTTCGGAAACTTTCTTGAATGTATTTGTATTTTTCCTGATTTTTGCCGGTATTATACTTGACAAGATGGGAGTACGCTTTACGGCTGTACTTTCGGGAGCCGTGATGCTGGTTGGTGCCACCATTAACTGGTATGCAGTGACCGAGAGCTTTCAGGGAAGCGGGTTGGAGACCTGGTTTAACAACAACCTGAACTATATTCCGGGCTTCGATGAACTTGGCATTTCTCCTTTCTATCGCGGCATGCCGGCATCGGCCAAATTTGCAGCAGTAGGCTTTATGATTTTTGGCTGTGGTGTCGAGATGGCCGGCATTACCGTATCACGCGGCATTGTAAAATGGTTTAAGGGCCGTGAAATGGCCTTGGCTATGGGTTCTGAGATGGCACTGGCCCGTCTGGGTGTTGCCACCTGTATGATTTTCTCGCCGATGTTTGCAAAACTTGGCGGCGTAATCGACGTATCCCGTTCTGTGGCATTTGGTGTTATCCTGCTGCTGATTGCCCTGATTATGTTTATTGTATATTTCTTTATGGACAAGAAACTGGATGCACAGACCGGTGAGGCAGAGGAAAAAGACGATCCGTTCCAGATAAGCGATTTGGGCAAGATTCTTTCCAGCGGTGGTTTTTGGGTGGTTGCCTTGCTGTGTGTGCTCTATTATTCGGCTATCTTCCCTTTCCAGAAGTATGCAGTGAATATGTTGCAATGTAACCTGGTATTTACGGAAGTTCCCGAAGGTTCGTTCTGGGCTACGAATACAGTGACCGTTATCCAGTATGTGATTATGCTTGTTGTAGCTGCTGCGGCTTTTGCCAGCAACTTCTCCAAACGTGCAAGCATGAAAAACGGTTTGTTGTTGGTGGCCGTTGCGGCTTTGGTCGTTTTCTGCTACATGGGTTATATGCGCCAAAGTGCAGAAACGGTATTTGCCGTGTTCCCGTTGTTGGCTGTGGGCATTACACCGATATTGGGTAACTATGTGGACCATAAGGGTAAAGGGGCTACGATGCTTGTTGTCGGTTCGTTGCTGCTTATCTTCTGCCACCTGACTTTTGCTTTTGTACTTCCGGCATTTAAGGACAGTGCTACGGGAGGCATTATCATTGCTTATCTTACCATTTTGGTACTGGGTGCCAGCTTCTCGTTGGTTCCTGCCGCTTTGTGGCCCAGTGTGCCCAAGCTGGTAGATGCTAAAATTATAGGCAGTGCCTACGCGCTTATCTTCTGGATTCAGAACATAGGTCTGTGGCTTTTCCCATTGCTCATCGGCAAGGTATTGGATAGCACCAATCAGGATTTGGTTACCAAGTTGCAGAACAATCTGATAACACCTGAGGAAGCTGCTGTTTCCTATGATTACACGGCGCCTTTGGTTATGCTGGCATGCCTGGGTGTAGCCGCATTGATACTGGGCTTTGTCCTCAAAGTGGTCGATAAGAAGAAAGGCCTCGGTCTGGAAGAACCCAACATTAAAGAATAATTTCGCAAAGAGGGATTTGAGCGTCACAATGTACATGTTTAGCGATGCCAAGTCCCTCTTTGGCTACGTAAACAAGGTAGTAGTGATACGCTGATGAAGAGAAGTGAAAAGATTAATCTGTTGGATACCATTCCGGTTCCGGCAGAGCAGATTGTTGCAAAAGAGGTAGGCGGGTACATGGTACTCGCCTATCCTCGTTTCAAGAAACAGTGGATGCGCCGCTGGCTTTTGCCCAGGCATATGTCTCCTTATATCCATGTGACACTTGAGGAACACGGTACGGCTGTGTGGAAACTGATAGACGGCAAGCGCAGTGTACGCGACATTGTAGGTCTCCTTGCCGGGCATTTTGCCGGAGACGAGGAGTACGCTTCGCGTGTGACAACGTATATGATGCAGTTGCAGAAGGACGGGTTCGTCCGGTTGTTGCAGGGCTGATAGGGCAGCGGAGGTTTATTGAATATCATTAAAAAAGCATTGATATAAAATCCAGACCCAACGGAACCCATTATTCTGTTGGTTTTATGGAAGATGATGTTACTGCTATCCCGAGAATCTTTCCAACTAATTATTGCCAACATCAACAATCATAAATCACCGCGTGATCGGAAGGTACGCGATACAATTATTGCCATCATTGATGAGTTCTTTCATGTCAATAATTCGACATTGCTTTATATTTGCGAAACAGGTGATAACAAACAACGTATGAGAAGTAGGCTGTTTGAATACTGGTTCTCTACTTATAATCGTAAATCACTATTTACCACTTTATCTTTCTCAATTATTGATAATGAAGGAGTTATCAACTTCGCTTCCATTATCTTAAGGAATGATAATCCATTTTTGGCAGAAATTATAACTGAATTTGCGGAGTCAATACAGGCTCTCAGTCAAAAAACAGAATAAAAAAGAAGAGCCGTTATCAAGATTCATCACCTTGACTTGGATCTTCGCTGTTCCATTCAGTTTCTGACAGGTAGACTATGCTGATCCTGGTACTCCTGATTTTCCAGCCTTCCAATAGGATTCTTAACCATCTTCTGAAATTAAGCTCTACCAGGTATATAATCAATTTTATCTTTGAAGTCCGCGTAGCATTCCGACACTACGCAAAATATTGGCTTCATTTTCTTCTCATGAATAAGGGTTTCGGGGGATTTGAGGGGGATGTCCCGAAACTCTTAATACAATCTATAAAGCGATGATAGTTCCTGTATATGGTTTTCAATTGTCAAAAAAAATCGATTTCTTGTTTACTCCATACTTGTGTTAAGAGATAAGGTGTATGTAGATTTAGCTCTATCACATTGGTTTGAAAGAATTGTACCAGTAGTACGTCACGTGAGGCTTTTGCTATTTCCCATATTATATGTTGAATTTGACTTACTTTTTGTTTAAGCTCAATATTTCCTTTAATTTGTGTGATGCTGACCTGATAATCTTGTCGTATCTTTTAAAATATTGACAGCCTTGTTTATTTCAGGCAGTGCCGGAAAATCTTTTGTGAGGTCTTTATCCAATACCTCATGTGCTCTGATTGCTTTATATTTTTGGGTAAGTCCAGTTAATAGATTACCTGCAAATACGTAATAAATACTTTATCAACAGTGTCTATTGTTTGTTCCGAATATGGATCAATATTGGGAGTATTGGTTTTAACAGATTTTCTTCTTGAATGTACGTTAGGGCACCGTATTACAGATATTTTACGTATAGACCAACGATTAGAACATATAGGTAACAAACATTATATAACCATCTCACCTAAGAAAACGTCCAATAAAAGAATTGAAGTAGATATTATATTTGATATCGCCAAAAAGATATTAATAGATAAATATAAATGTAATCTACCTAACATAAGTAAAGACCTTATAAATAAGCACATTAAACAAATAATACAAAATGCAGGAATTAAAGGGGAAGAATTACAATCATATCATTATCAAGGAGAAAATGAACCCAAAGAAATTAAACGTCCCCGCTATGAATATATTAGTACCCACACAGGAAGAAGAACCTTCATCTCTTTACTCGTAGCACGTGGTTGGAATTATGAACAGATAAGCAAATATACTGGTCAAAGTATAAAAATGGTAGAGCACTATGATAAAGCAACTAGCAAATATATAAGTATCCATAAAGATTCACTAAAGAATCGGCCTTATGAGATTGTGCAACTGTGTGAAAAAGAAGATTAAGAGAAATGCTTTACTCAGGCAACCAATGAAAACAAACAATAACGGTGTAGGTTTTTTGCTGTTAGGCTCTTTTAAGAAGAATTTACCGCATAATTCGGCGGGGAAAAACTGCTGACTCATCAGTGTCGAAGTTGTCCCTCATTCTCAGTGGTTTAGTGAAAAGTAGGGGAACGATTTAGGGGAACAAAATCAGGGAATCTACTCTCAAAATAGAAGTGTTCCTTCCATGCAGCCTTAAAAAAGAAGAGGCTGTCTCAAAATAAACATGAGATGGCCTCTGCTGTTTCATATCAGATTGAAGTCATTTGGATTTTTCTCAAAAGAGGAGTTTCAAGCTTACTTTTAAAGATTTCATCCTTTTCAAACTGCTTTTTTCGTTGCCATAAGCATCCTAAGAAGTAATTTTTGCAAGATTATGCGCTATAGCCAGCAGGCCAAATTCAATTTCAACCTTCTTCAGTCCACGAAGATGGAACCTCTTGAAGTGCTTGTTGTTCTTGAGGTTTCCAAATACGGCTTCCACATCCTGTGGCCGCTGACTGCGATATCTCAGACCTTCATCAGAGAGCAGCTTTTCACGTTCCCTTTCCTTGATTTTCCTCAGACGGTGGTTTACCTGTACAATCCTTTCCCACCGGCTTCTGTGACACCGGCATCTTAACGGGCAGCCCTTACAGTTACGTGCCCTGTATCTTGATATGGTCTACACAAAACCGTTATCCGTTACCCGACTTGTATCGGAGAGTCTTTCCATTCTCTGTCCCATAGGACAATACATGCCGTCGGTTGCTTCATTATAATAAAAGTTGGTGGACAGGAACGGATTGTTTCTGAAGCTCCTTTTCTGTTCCTTGTGAAAATAGTTGTATTTTATGAAGGTTTCAATGCCATGTCCGGAAGCATACAGGTAGTTCTCTTCACTTCCGTATCCGGCATCACAGACAGATATGTCAGGGTATCTGCCGTAAAGGGAATGGAAATCATCCATGTGCAGGGGATAGGTGGAGGTATCACTCGCACACTGGTGGATGGTATAGTTCAGAATGAACTGCCTGTTGGTACTGATCTGGGTATTATATCCGGGTTTGAGCTGCCCGTTCCTCATATGGTCCTCTTTCATGCGCATGAAAGTGGCGTCATTGTCTGTCTTGGAGTAGCTGTTACGTCCGTCAAGAATCTTTCCCTGTGATTCATATTTCCTGAGCTGTCCGAACCATGCCTTCCTTACACGCCTCACCTTCGCTTTCACCTTCTTGTCAGCGTCCACTCCCTTCAGGGCGTCATCTATCTGCCCGAGTGCCTTTTCAACTTTTTCCGGGGTGATATCCTGATATGTGAGGGGAGCGGAATCACGCAGTTCCTGTTTGGTGACGGACTCGGCATACTGCCATATCTCCTCAAGCTGTTCCGCGATTCTGGATATGCGGGTATGTATAGACCTGCCCCAGGCGAGCGTATAACGGTTGGCATTAGCCTCCATCTTAGTCCCGTCGGTACAGGCCACATCCAAACTTACGAAACCCTCCGCCACGAGGAACTTTACAATGGTGGCAAAAACTGTCTTCAGTACATCTTTCAGCCGGCTGCTGCGGAAACGGTTGATGGTGTTATGGTCTGGAGTCACATTGCCGGTAAGCCACATGAAGCGGATATCATTGCGGCAGAACTCTTCTATGCGACGGCTGGAATAAGTGTTACGCAAATAGGCATAGACAAGAATCTGGAGCATCATACGTGGGTGGTACGCAGGACAGCCTTTAGGGGAATACTTACGGTAAAGTTCTTCAAGGTTTATCTGTTCAATGATACGGTGAACGACCCGCACCGGATCGTTCTGGGGAATAAAATCGCCTAAACACGGAGGTAAAAGCAGATTATCGTTGGATGTGTAACTTTTAAACATTATCTTTGGAATATCTTAGCTTGATTCCCTAAGATACTAAAAATTAGGGAGACGGGCAAGTTCTGGCTGAGCGAAGTTAGGACTTGCCCGATTTTTTTGCAGACACAAAAAAGGCTATCTCAAGTTTATTTTGAGACAGCCTCATCAGTGGAGCGTATGAGACTCGAACTCATCACCTCGACACTGCCAGTGTCGAAAATATAATTGATTATCAAATAGTTATCTTTAAAAAGGGAACAAAAAAGTGGAACACCTTCCAATTACAAAGATAGAGATTGTGATGTTTAAAAACAATTATTTTTATAAAAATGTATTTTTGTACAATGCAGGAAATCTTTTGTGCTGCTTAATAGATTGGGGGGGGGGATAGTGCTGTCATAGCAATATATCCCTTGTCTGCACATAGTCTTCCCTTAATGTTTTCCAAAAAAACTACCTTGTTTCAAAGTTTTCCGATTATTCACTAAAAATGAAATTAAGGATCTCATCCTTGTCATTGATTATCAGATATAGCTTGAATACGAAGAACTATCTCATGGAACATTTTTCCTCGTTCTGTAAGCTCTTTAAATGTCTTAAAAAAACTTTGGTTGTGACAGGCACACAAGGAAGATGAGTAAACAAAACTGATACCAGTGCTGCTCTCAGGAATACTTTCTTGATGAAAATGGTCAGAGAAAGAAATACTTCCTTTTTCCAGTTCTACAAAACTGTTATAGTATTTAGAATCGTAGAACAACCAAAAACAATCAGGAATATCCAAGCATAAACCTCTAACTATCAATATATTCTAAAAATTAACACTTTTCGGCTGCTTTTTGATGCTTCCCAAATTTCCACATATTTTTGAGACGTATTTCTGACGTGGAGAATTTGCGGAGCTTGTTTTTTGTCACACCGTGCAGACAGTTGACAAGGGTTTACAACCGTTTACGACAAGCGACAATATCCGCCCCGACATTCAGCGACGGTCACATCGTGTAGAAAGGCGACAACCGTTGACTGCCGTTTACACCCGTTCACCACTTCAGGAATACAGGATTGGAGAAATGAACCAGTAAACGATAAAGCAGTATGAAAGCAACCCGAAAATGCAGTTTTTGCGGCAAGTCCTTTGTAACCCGCAGCGGAATGCAAAGGTATTGCAGCGAGGCTTGTCAGGCGGAAGCCCGGCGAGCCAGAATGATACAGAAGAACAACCTCTTCAAGGCCGTGCGGCCACTCATGGAGATACAGCATCAGGAGTATCTCACCTTTTCCAAAGCAGCCATACTCATGGGCTGTTCCCGACAGTACATCTATAAACTTGTAGCCATGGGCAAGCTGAAAGCATCACGCATCAGCAACCGCATGGCATTCATTCGCAGAGCCGACATCGAGCGGATGCTGGAGAGTAATCCCTACCACCGCATCCTGCCCGGCAGCACTTCCACACCGAAAAAATCCGCTTCATCTTCCTTCCCGGCGAAAAAAGAAAAAAGGGAAAGGTAACCGATGAAGTGCTGGGCTTCTATTCCGGTGAAGAGGTGATGTCCCTTTATAAAGTCAAGCAGTCATGGCTCTATACCACCGCCAAACGCGGCCGCATTCCCATCTGCCGTATCGCTGGAAAGAACTATTACAGCAAGAAGCATGTTGACGAGTTTTTCGGTACGGCTGTTGATATGGAAAGTATCACCGACTGGCTCCTGACCGAAGAAGCGGAAGAGCTGTTCGGCATGAAGCCTGCTGCACTCCGGGCATACGCCTACAGACACAGGATACCGACCAAAAGAGAATACGGGCGAACCTATTACTCCAAGTCCCATCTGGATGAACTCCACAGAATCGACCTTGTGAACGACGAGCGTTATTACACCGTGGAACAGGTCCGGCAGATTTACGGGCTTTCTTCCGCCAACATCTGCCATATCGTCAAGGTGAAGCACATCGAAAAGATAAAGGTCGGTGTGAAGAACCTGCTTCTGCGCTCCGACGTGGAGCGTGTCATGGCTGAAAGGAACAAATAACCGCAAACAACCGCCATTACCGGAAAATTATTTCAAAATGATTGCCGTGGAGATATTCACGGCTGTTTCACGTTGTTCCTTTGCCACCGTGAACACGGAGACACCTCCGGAAATGTACAACCAGTTAAAACATCATCAATATGAGTAAATGCAAGACAGTAACCTTGCGCAAGCGCAAGATCAAGAACGGTACACAGTATTCGCTGTGTCTGGACTATTATCCCGGCTACCGTGACAACACCACCATGAAAGTGATCACACGTGAAGCTCTGGGTATTTACATTTTTGCCAAACCCGCCAACCAGCAGGAGCGTGACTTCAACGCACGCATGATGAAGAGGGCGGAGATACTCCGCAACAGGCGTTACGAAGCCATCTTCAACGAGAACAACGGTTTCTTTGACAAGGCCAGGATGAAAGGGGATTTCCTCGCCTACTTCAAGGAACTGGCAGACAGGAGGAATATCAAGTGGCAGCACGTCTACAAGCACTTCGAGCGGTTCGTGGGCGGCAAATGTACCTTTGAGGAAGTGGACGTGGACCTGTGCCGCAAGTTTATGGAGTACCTGCTGAACGCTCCCCAAACCATACATACCAACCAAAAGCTGCATATCAATTCAGTGGCGGGCTACTGGTCAGCTTTCCGTGCCGTCCTGCACACAGCCTACCGTGACAGGAAGATAAAGGAGAATCCCAACGGCTTTCTGGATCGTATCGAGAGTATTCCCACCATGAGGGAGCAAATCAAAGCCAGACGGGAGGTTGACAATGTGGTGGAAGGGAATTATGACCAGCAGCAGAAAAGAGGGTTTTCAATGAGAAGATAATCAATAATCCGTGGATAATCGTAAGTATACCAAATATTTTGTACTTTTGTATTTGGACAGAGGAAACTCTTTTCAAGACATATTAAAAATATCGAGGCGTTATGTCTTCTACTTGTGTGATAAAAGCGTAGGAAACTTAATATCATGCAAACGAGTGAGGTCATAATGGTTTCCATGCATATGCGTGGGGCCGTTATTCCTACATCTGTTTGCAAAGGTATTCCTACCACCTTATCACCGAGACGTAGATATACAGTACCCACGCTTCGTGGTTGAATTAAAAGCCTTTTCTGGATACTGGTAGGCAATTGTTTTATTATGGCAATTTCAATGATTGAACGTCGTAGTGCATGGTATGATATTTACGACGAGCGTGGTAAAAAACAAAAGACACTCAGTGAAAATATTGGCGAAATACTTGGCTGGAGTACAAATTTCTTCATTGTAAGAAGAAGTGCATGGTACGATTTGTACGATGAGTCTGGTAAAAAGTATAAGACGCTTAGCGAATCTATAGGCTCTTTTGTAAGCGTTTCGGGCGATACATTTGTTATTCGTAGAAGTGCTTGGTTAGATACTTATGATAGATTTGGAAAGAAAATCAACACCCGTTCAGCACGTTAAAAAATAAGCCATATTGAAGAATAAACTAAATTCCCAATATGGCTTATACATATTAATCAATCAGAAAATGAAATTGGCATAAAGTTAAGATTATAACCATAACATGAACAAAGGAATATGAGAAGGACGTCATTGTCGGATATTCCGTTTAACGAAAACATTAATGACTTTGGAACAGAACGTTACGTTAACGGACTTATTAAGTTTATAGAAAAATCATCCGCACCGATAACTATTGCTCTTCAGGGCGAATGGGGAAGTGGAAAAACTTCCCTGATGACACGTTTGAAACGAGAATTGTGCAGTTTGCCGGACTCATCATTCATTGGTATCTCAATCAACACTTGGGAATATTCCATGATGTCTGCTCCAGAAACGACAGTGTATAAAATTCTTGCACAACTAGTCAAGGAGTTAACAAACGAAGATCATCAGTCGCAAAAGACATTCAGTAACTTTCTTCGTGGAGCAGGAAACTTCTTGTATAGAGGTGCACGTGGAAGCCTAAAAACTATCCCTGGGATAGGTGGAATGTTGGCAATAGGTCTTGAAGCGGCCAATGTTCCCACCCAAATAATGGCAGATTCGGAAGACAACCAGATAGCTTCTCTAGCCGAATTGAGAACAGCGATAGAGAATTCTATCAAAAAGAGAATTGCAGAAGAGCATAAACAGGGAGTAATCATCTTCATTGATGATCTTGATCGTCTTAATCCTCCTGTAGCAGTAGAAATTCTAGAATTACTTAAGAATGTCTTTACCCTTGAGAATTGCATCTTTGTCCTCGCTATTGACTACGATGTCGTTGTCAAAGGACTTGAACCTAAATATGGAAAACTAACAGACACAAACGAACGGGAATTTCGCTCATTTTTTGACAAAATTATACAGGTACCATTCTCTTTGCCGGTGAACAGTTACCGACCTATGGATTTTGTGCTAAATGCTTTGGTGGAAATTGGTTTTTTGAGAGAAATCGAAACTGGTGATCCTAAGATTAAAGAAAAGTTTGCCAAGATAGTGGAATTATCCGTAGGCAAAAATCCACGTTCTATCAAACGACTTATCAATACATTGTCATTGCTGGATTGCATAGCTCAGTGTGGCGAGGAATCATCAAATAATATATTAGGAGTAGAATCTGCAAAGAACACGTTGTTAGAAAAACAATTGAACTTTATCGTGGTGGCCATACAAATATGTTATCCCAAAATATACAGATTATTGACTCATAATCCTGCCTTCATTACATGGGACAAAACTTTTGCCCATAAAGAAGGACTATCGCTCGATGAAACAACAGAATATCATTGGGAGGATATCATTGATGCTGCCTGTTCTACAGATAAATATTTAACGCAACATACTACTGATATTATAGAGTTAATGTCTATGATTGAGGATATTTTATCTGAACTGAATCAAAGTATTGAAACAGGACTCAAACAAGTATTGGATAAATCTTCAGTAACAGGAATAAATGCTACAACCCCATTAAAAGAGTTTGATAAAAAGTCCTTGATATATCATCTGCATAACAATGTGGTAAACAGAATACGAGAACTGCGTCCAGACATTACCCATTACCAGTTGAAAAGGAATACCGGAAATGGGGGCATTTATATATGGTATGAAGAAGATGCCTCTATAGATGTGGTATTCACTCCGTCTACAAATTCAAAAGGTCAGATAACATTGAGACTTTGGCTAGATATACATGTTTCTCGTCCAGAGAGAATGAAGGGTTTAACGTTTGAAGACATTATTAAAGATGAATGTCTGGCAAAATCGTTAGCAGATTTTGATTCTGTTCTTACTCCATTGTTGGATAAATCTTTATGGTATTTTGAGGGGCGTATTCATGAAGGACGACAAACTTATTTTCCATCATACACCGAAGAACTGCATTATATGCACGAAATGGGATGGATGCCAGATGATATAACAGACAATCCAAAATATTGGATAAATTTGGATAAGCCGTCTCTTTTCCGGGATCCGCAGATTGTAGATGTCGTGGCAAAAGTTCTCATTGCAAACTATGATTTTCGTAAATCAATGAAAAATTGGAAATAATGGGAAATTACTAGTGATACGTAAGTTAACGCATCACTAATAACATTTAATCATTAAAACAATGGAATCAACAACCATAAAAGAATTATTTGGAAGAAGAAACATCCGCTTTGTTATCCCCGCATATCAAAGAGCATATGCGTGGGAAAAAAGACAATATGTTCAGTTTATAGAAGATTTGAAAGAATGTGATGAAAGCAAGTATTATCTAGGACATTTCTTGTTTGAACAGAATAAAGATACTCTGTACGTAATTGACGGACAACAACGTTTGACAACAAGTATAATCTTTTTCAGTGCTTTTATAAATACACTAAAACATAGAGAATCTGAATGGATAAATAGTGATGAAGCAGATGTCATAAAAAGTTTGATGGATGATATTTCAGACTATTATCTAAAAGACATCCGTCGTGAGAGACAAAAGTTTATAACGGTGCCATATGATAATAACTTCTTTGCCGATATTGTTATAGACCATAAAAATAATGTGTCACAAGAGGATTTATCCTCAAAATCCAAAATAGCGATTTATAACGCACTAATCTATTTTGAAGAAGAACTTGCTAATGCCACTATTGAAGAGCTATTGTCATGGACTTCTTCATTGGAAAATGCATCTATTACGACCTTTATTGTCAGAGATAAATTACAAGCAGCACAGATATTCGCATATCAAAACGATAGAGGTAAGAAGTTGACTAACTTAGAGGTGCTTAAGGCATATTTTATGCTCCAAATTTATCGTTCACAAAACAACGAGGACAATATAATTTATGTCGAAAAGGCGTTTGAAGAAATCTATCATCATATTGTTTTGGTTACGGTAGAGGAAGATAATGTTCTCAATTACTATTGGAGAGCTATTGGCCCTAAAGGATACTATAGTGAAAATGTTGTACGCGAAGTAAAATCGTGGTTAAAAACAATTCCACAAGAACAACAAACCAAGCATATTAAGGAATTTGTCAATGGATTGTCAAAAGCATTTAGCTTGATTTTACAAATCGAGCAGGACAATTCTTTCTATACAGCCAACTTGAAGAATTTAAGGAACATGGCTTATGCCTATCCGATGCTTATAAAGGCTAAATTGTCGGATGTGACGGAAGAAGTATTCCAACGTCTTATTAAGCTCTTGGAGAATCTTACATTCAGATCGTTAATCAGAGGAGGAAGAGCTGATATAACAAGCCGCTTGCAAAATGTTTTACCATATGCTAAAGACACTCAAAGTTTCAACCAAATGATTGATTCTATTGTGTGGAAACTTAGAAATGATTGGTGGTGGGGGTATTGGAGCGATAAAGAAATGCTCAATAATTTGAATAGTGGCTGGTTCTATGGCAACCGTGTTGATAATTACCTATTATGGAGATATGAACAATATTTGTGCAATGACAATTATCCAACTCCCAAAATTACTTACGGAGAAGTCATCTCTAACGAAAGTATTGAACATATTGCGCCACAAACACAACCTAATCCAATAGAAAATGGATATGGAATATACGAAGACATTGAGAATCCAAGTGAGGGTATAACTTCTGGAAACTGGTTAAATTGCGTAGGCAATCTTATGTTAATGGCAGGACGCCAAAATAGTTCTTTGGGAAATCGCCCATTTCCACAAAAATTAGAAGTCTATGGGAAGGATAATTTATTGAACCAACAAAAAGAAATTATTGATTTTGTCACAGACAAGAACAATCCTGTTTGGGATAAAGCAAGTATAGAAAGACGCTTTAATAAAATCATTCAAGCAGCTAAAGATATTTGGAATCTAGATAAAATTTGATAAAACGAGGAATGGATGGCACAATCATTATAGGTGTCATCCATTTTTGCTTAATATAGCTATACTCATCATTTCCAGAGTGGTTCGTTATACCACAACTTGGGAAAGCCCATTGCAACGACATCTACAATGGGGTATTCTGTCAAAAGAGATTTCAAATTCCTTTTGAAACCATTGTTGGGGCAAATCGCATCCAACAGATAAGCTATACAACATAATTGAGCATATAGCTTTTCCTGTGATATACCCTTATCTTGAATCCAAGGATTTTGTAACTTCTTAGGCAGTTGTGGCTTCCATGGATATTTTCTATTCCATATACGGGCATGATGTGCTATGCAATTACGCAATACAGACAAACTTTTTATCCAACTTTCAAGATATAAGTGCTGTGGTAAACCAAGTTCTCTTGCAATCTGCTTTTTAATGTTATTATCTGCCAAATTGCAATATAGTTTTGATAGTGTTCCAAACGATGATACTTCCAAGGTTTTCCACGCAGGTGGATAAGGTGGGTTATCGTACTTGGCATAATGTTCAATCAAAAAAATCTTCTTTTGAGCGTTTTAGTTCTTCCTCTATATTGGAGAGGCATTTAGAAAAGATTGTTGTGTTGGAGAACAATGATTCATCAGAGAACCAGAAAGCACCACAATTAGATGATACTATCTGAATAACTTTAGTGCGGAGAGCTATCTCAATGCTTTGTATAGCTGAAAAAATGAGAGTACGCAGATCTTTGTCAAAATTATACAAGGTTACTACGTTCTCAAACTTACTCTTAGGCTTAAATACATGGTTCACCTTATCGCTTTCCATAGGTTTCCAATAATTAGCCAAACGGAAATAACTGATTATTTTCAGGCATTCAACTGCTGCTTTCTCATCATCAAACAGGAGTCCCCTGTTTTTCAACATTGCCATTTGGTCGGCAATACTTATGGGCTGCTTTGTATATGTTACCATAGGTGTATAAAAAATAAGTTCCGCCCTGGTACGCATTGTAAAGAGGCGTGGCGGAAATTGTTGATGCAAAGATAATGTTTTTTCTGCTGTACTGCAAACATTTCAATTTTTTCTATCAAAACAAAAAATTTGTACCTTTACTATAGTTTTGCAATGAGCCCAAAATAGTAGTGGAATAAACGAAGCAAATTGTACTGAAAAAGAAAAAACAGCTTAAGTAGGTTTTCCGAAAGGGTTAAGATTCAATAAAAACGTTAAATCTTCATCTTTTAGAATGTGCCATTAAAAACAACGACCATATTTCTGACTTATTACTTGCAAACTATTGAGTAATAATTTGTTGTAAATACTTGTCTTGTAAACTTGGTGCGGAAATAGATGTT
>Ga0192245_10615_pt1 | contig 14223 bp, 17 predicted proteins | sample Koala_Koa27_M3_FD_131238 | JGI IMG/M metagenome (GOLD analysis project Ga0192245, IMG submission 131238) | Enriched cells from koala feces incubated with labeled cellulose particles, San Francisco Zoo, California, United States - Koala_Koa2-7_M3 ...
GTTCGGAAATATCCTTAGAAGATTCATAGTACATCAGACTTTCCCTATATCTAAAACCAGATAATTGACCTGATGGTTCAAAGCATCCGGCACGCAGATCTTTTAAATGAACAAATTCCATCTCTCTGTCTGTCCGTATGGTCAGCCTGACGATTACCTTATCCCCTATTCTGAGGGGTCGTTCTCCGGTAACAGGCGATAATTGTTTTTCTGTCCCGCTATTGGTCTCGATAAATAGTTTTTTTCAACTTGCAGGGCACCTGTCTGTTTTTCAATATGCTGTATGGATTCGAAGTACTGATTATAGACTGCTCCCCAGGCAGGAGTTACCCCATCCTTATGAATTTGCAGGGTTCCCATCTGACGGTTTATATTACTCCCCGGAACAGATTCTTTCATATAACCTGTAGCGATCTCTCCCTGACTCGTATCCAACAGATGTTCTCCCCAATGGATCGTGATCCGGTTATTTTCATTCAGCCAGTCACTACCGGTTGCTAAGAGGCTGTAAATAGCATTCATGGTAGACAAGGGAGAGTCCCATTGCTGGGTCCGTTTCTGGTTCAGTAACCATTGCTTCATTGCATCTGTTTCTGCCTGTTGAGGGGAAGCCTCCCTGAAAAAGGCCATGATCATGCTATGCACATCTACAGGAGACACAAAAAAGTCCGTGTTCCTGCGGTTGTTAGCCCAATACATACCCATTTCCCGGGAAGTAGTAGCCGTTTTCCGGAACCAGGATAAAATAGCGTCGGAAACATTCTTTTTACCTATCCGGTACATCAGGATACCAGTTGTGGCTTTTCCATATAGGGAAGCCTTTTCCCAATGATTCTCTGCTGCCTGAGTATAGAAACGGATCGCCTCATGTGCAGTTCCTAACTCCGGCAGATCCCGGTAGAAACTTCGCATATATAAATAATCTAATTGAACAGCAGTAGGAATTACATTTTTCAGATTTTGCCGGCTTTTTTGCAACGATTCATAATCATTTTGCATACATCTGTCCAGATAGTTAAGTGCCAGGATCTGCATCTGTTTTTCAATTTCTCCGGACTGCATGGCACCCATTTCCACCATTTCTCCCATTTTCTCCAGAATGAAAATAGTCATCTGCCGGTTGGGGGAGAACCCTTTAAACCAACCCCAGCCACCCAGAGGTAGTTGTTGTTTTTGTAGCTCCTGCAATGCAGCTTCTCGTTGCTGGGAAGCTCTGTTCAGGTCAAACAATATAGAGAGCCGTTGTTTTTGTTCGGTCTCTTTTTCCGCCTCTAATACCCACGGAGTCTCTTCTAACAGGATGTTTTTCAGTTCCTCATTCTTCTGTAAATTCGAATAAAGCGTATGGGCATCTCCACCCTGTGCAGCCCATGCCTGAATGATCTGTTGGATCCGGGGAGCTGTATGTACCAGATAGGTAGCTAATGTGTTGCTATAGTAGGAAGCAAACCAGGAAAGAATATCTTCATCTTTGGGTTGGGTGAGAGTAGGTAAGGCCTGTACGGCATACCATACCGGATTACTGCTTATTTCGAGTGTCATCTGTACCGGACGGCGGGTAACGGAACTCCTTTCCTTAATAACTTCTATGGTTTGTTCTCCTTCACCTGTCAGATAGAAAGGATAACTTTCTGTTATTAATATTTCATCCGGCAATACCGGTAAAATGTGTTGTTCTCCATCACTTGCAACAGGAGAATCAGCAAGGATCCGTATACCCAGTAGTTCAGTACCTGCCGGAACAAGTATCTTCCAGGACGCCTCTGTTGTAAGCCCGGATGGCAAAGTGAATGGATATTGGGATTTCGTCAGACATATAACAGGTTCATTGGTTGCCGGATCAAATAACTCGATCCGCGCCAGTCCGGAGATTTCGTTTTCCGACTGGTTTATGATTTGTGTAGTTATGTTTACCATATCCCCTTTCCGGACAAAACGGGGGAGATTAGGCAGCACCATCAATGGTTTCTGAGTAATTACTTCTTCTGACAATAATCCGTATTTCAGGTCGACTGTATGAGCAAAAGATTGAAATTTCCAGGTCGTGTTACTCTCAGGAATATTGAAACTAATTACAAATCGGCCATCCGGGTCTGTTTGCAGAACAGGGTAGAAGAACGCTGTTTCATTGAAGTTGGTACGTATCACCGGAGAGTTATTAACAGGTGATGAACCTGGGGGCACTACTGGGTTCTCTTCCTGATTATCCTGACCACTATATGCCATTACCTTTGCTTCTGCCGGCTCTTGTGGGGCCATATCTGCACTTTCCGTAACGGCCATCTTGCTCATTACATTTCTGGTAGCAAATATGCCGGTTCCTCCGCGGACGAACAGATCCTCCATCATCCCCTGCCAGTTCAACTGGTTGAACTGGAATTCCGGTACGGGATAGTTATTCCACAGCCGGTCGGAAGCAAAGGTGTTATTCAGGCTGTTTCCTCTCTGGAATATGTACCGGTAGGTGTAGTTATAGATCGGCTTCTCAAAAGACGGACTCCAACGGAACGGAAAGAACTGGTCTAAGGACGCATCATACATACTGGCTAATACTTCAGCTACCGCCGGAACAGAGTCTGCGGTCAGGATCTTAAACTTCCAGTTTTCATAACTTCCGGGTTGGAGTTGATCCCGGAATGTTTCTGTTTTAATGGTCAGTTTCTTATCCGGATACTGGCGGTTGATGGTAAACAGTTGACTGTAGACCTGTCCTTCTTTTACTATAGTAAATGCCACATTCAATCAATCCCCGTAGGTCTCCATGAAAGGTATGCGGAAGATCCGGTTCTCGTTGTTGAGGATAAGCCATTCTCTTTTAACTAATTGTTTCCCATTAAATATCTCATATAAGACGGATGTGTTTTTTCTGATGTTCCGAATAATACTTCCGCAGTCTGGCCGGCAGCTACCTGTGCACTTTTCTCCGGTAGCCAGGCTATCGTTTGAATGGGCGGGCGTTTATCTTTCCGGCTGTATAAGACCAGATCCTGCATATATTCTCCTGTTTCTCCTCTACTGTCCTGAGCCTCTAAGCGTATTCTGATCCTTCCGGAGGGTAGGTTGGAAAAGACGGAGGAAGGGATGGGTTGCCAGGATTCAAACGTTCCGGATTTTAATAACTCTTTTTCTTTCAATATTTCCTTCTCATTGGTTTCTTCCAGGGAAAATAGCTGATAGGTCCCCTGTAGATTGACCGGTTGATTATTGATGGTAGAGATTCTCACCAGAGGGCTGATTGTTTCTTTCTCCTCCTCTCCGGTCAGTGTTGTGGAAATAAGTAACCTTTTATCACCTACGGAAACAGAATAGCTACTTTCCTGAGTTTCCCCCTTACTATCAGTAATGGTTACATAAATATCATATGTATAGATTTGTGGAGAAGTTTTATCCGTTTTGCTTCGTTCGGGCTGAAACCGGATCACGAAAGAACCATCCGGTTGGAGCGTTGTGCTTCCTTCGGAGACCTGTTCGGATGAAACAGGACTCATCCGGCTAATCAGCCAAAATCTTCTTACAATGCGGTAATTTACATTTCCATTTTGTAAGCTCACTCCGGAAAAAGTTTGTGCTTTTCCTTGTAAAGCGACCGGGTCACCAAATTTGATCTCTTCCGTTACAGGAGAAAAATCGATTTTAAATGTAGGACGCTTATATTCTTCTACATGAAAATAGGTGGAGCTCATTACATCTGTACTCAGTCTGTAACTGCCTGCCAGTCCCCGGTCTGGTAAGGTGAACTCTCCATGGAAAGATCCAAACTCATTGGTTGTCAAAATCCGGGAGGACACTACTTTATTATTGGGGTCTTTCAGGGTGATTTCCACTTTCTGACCTGCCAGTACCCGTGGATTTTCTTTACCGGGAATAAAGGTAATCCCTTTGAAGAATACCGGTTGCCCCGGACGGTAAATGCCTCTGTCTGTCAGTAGGATGGTTTTTTATCTTCTATTACGTCTTCTGAAATGGCCCAGGATCCGGAGACCGGCGTAAATAACATGGCGGTATCCCCCGGTAGGATTGCTTTGTAATTATAATAATCCGTATGTAAGGGTAAAGAAGCCAGTCCATTCCGGTCAGTTTTTACAGAACCTTCTCTTTGAAGTTGCCTTTGAGTCCATTTATAATAAATAACCTCTGCATTTTCCTGTGGTTTTCCTGTTTTCAGATCGGTTACCAATATTTCCCGTATCCCGAGAGGTGTATCTCTGTGTAATGCAGATAAACGGGAAACACTAAAAAGGGTGCTGAGTTTAATCTCTCCACTTCCGGCAGTCACTACACATTCGTATATACCAGGTTGAGTCATAGGAATCGACAGGATGGTATCTACCGGAGTATAGGTGTTCGGAGCATTCAATGTATAAGTTTGCCGGACAACCTGTTTCCCATAAGTATTTGTTTTTTGCTGGTATTATTACTTTGGTCCAAAAGAATACTCTCTGCTGTTTTCAGGCTTTCATATACAGAAACCTGAATATTTTCCACGTTGTTGTAAGTTAATCTTATTTTTAACGGATCGCCCGGATAAACCGTATTCTCTGTTTGTATATTCAGTGAAGGAGCCTCCATACCCTGTAACCAGTTCCGGATAATTCCGATCCGGTCGTAATCCGGAAAGCGGCTGATCGTTTCTTTTGCCAATGCATATTGAACAGACTGTATGGAATCCTGATTTTCAGAACGCCATTTTTGGCACTGAGATTTTCAAGCTTCCTGAGAATGATCTCTACCGAATAATCCTGTCCGGCATATACCTGTAAAAGGCTGTCTAACTGCAATTCATATTTTTCCCGGTCTTCCTGAGCATACTCTAAGTAATCTAATTCAGCCAGTAACAGCGCCTTTTTCTCCGGTTGGGTTTTCCGGAATTGAATGAGTTGTTCATACACAGAAGGAGAAGGCTGGATCATAATGGCCCGGTAAGCTAAAAAGTCATAGAGGGTCGGACGTAATTCCGGTGAATCTTTTCCGGGTTCCATGATCTCTTGAAAGCGATCTGCCGGAGTTTCCTGTAAAACCTTCTCCGGCTGTAAAGACAATGCCAGTTCTTCCCGGATTTTTGCCTGAAACAGATTCGCACTCCATTCCCGGAGATCATCAGGAATATATCCCTCAATAGACGTTCGTTGGTTAATGATCCACCCCTGACTTTGATAGTAGTTTTTGTACATTTGGGCAAGCATCGAATGAAGGACTGCCTGGGTGGCAGGATCAGAGACGGTAGTTGTAAAAGAATCCACTTCGGCAATAAGCTCCGGAAAATGGTCTGTATCTTTCTCCAGGCTTTCTTTCATATGGCTGATCAATTCACGGATCAATTGAGGAGAATCTGCATTTTTGATTGTCTTTAAAATCATTTCCTTAGAAGTTGTTGGTTGAGCAGCTCTACTATATAGGATCACACTGGATATACAGCAGATGATTAATAATGCGGTTACGATATTTCTGATCTTCATCTCTCTCCTGATTTAATTAATATTATCGCATTCCTATTCGGATAGTCTGTTCTTCTTATAGACACAAATAAAGAGTAAAAAAACGTAAATGGTATGTTAATAAGGAATAAATCCAGCTGAGAAAGTTCTGGTTGAAGATGGTAATATTCGTTTTTTTGTATTTCAGCCGGTCTTTATTCTACTTCTAAATAATACAAAAATGGCACAGAACATAGCTGTGCCATCCTATATTATTATAGCTAAAACTATTTGCCGGAAAATGATTATCGTATCCGTTCGTACGTAAAGAATGAATAGGGATAAGCATGTTTTTCGTCGGCAGGAAAGTCTTGCCGCTCTATTTCTTTCCATTCGGCATAGTTGATCTCAGGAAAGAACGTGTCTGCATCTTCAAACACGTGGTGTACAAGTGTGAGATACATTTTATCTGCAATTTCCAGTGCCTGTTTATATACCATTGCACCACCAATCATAAACACTTCCTCCTGTTTTTCACAGATCTCCAGGGCATCATCCATGGATTCACAAGCAAAACAGTTGACAAACCCAGCTTCCGGGACAGTCGTAAGGATGATATTTTTCCGGTTTGGAAGTGGACCTTTAGGCAGGGACTCGAATGTTTTACGCCCCATAATAATAGGATGTCCGGTAGTCAGGTTTTTGAATCGTTTCATATCATTTGGCAAATGCCATAACAGGTCCTGATTCTTTCCGATCGCATTGTTCTCTGCGATGGCTACGATAATGGAAATCGTACTCATAGTTTTCTCCTTCTTTTTAATAGGTTAAAATATACTTCTGACATATGCGTATGAAGTCACTGTCAGACAGCGACCACTCCTTTGATATGGGGATGCGGATCATAACCGGTAAGTGTAAAATCTTCAAATGAAAAATCAAAGATACTTTTGACTTCCGGATTAATCTCCATCCTGGGAAGAGGTCTGGTTTCCCGGCTTAACTGAAGATTTACCTGTTCCAGATGGTTGGTATAGATATGTGCATCTCCTAAAGTATGGATAAATTCTCCGGCTTTTAATCCGGTCACCTGTGCCATCATTTGCAGCAGAAGAGCATAAGAGGCAATATTGAAAGGAACGCCCAGAAAGATATCCGCACTGCGCTGATACATTTGCAGACTGAGCTTACCATCTGCCACATAGAATTGAAAAAATGCATGACAAGGAGGAAGATTCATGTTTTCAATATCTCCCACATTCCAGGCGCTTACAATGATGCGACGGGAATCCGGTGTTTTTCGGATCATTTCCACAGCCTGACTGATCTGGTCAATAGACCCCCCTTTATAGTCCGGCCATGAACGCCACTGGTAACCGTAAATATGTCCTACATCTCCATCCGGGCCAGCCCATTCATTCCAGATGCGTACCCCATGTTCCTGAAGATATTTTACATTCGTATTCCCCTGTAAAAACCACAACAATTCATAAATAATAGACTTGAGATGCAATTTTTTGGTAGTAAGAAGGGGAAAACCTTCTGCCATATCAAAGCGCATCTGGTGTCCAAACACACTAATTGTGCCAGTGCCGGTCCGGTCCTCTTTTTTTACACCTTCCTTTAGGACGCGTTCAAGCAGGTCTACATATTGTTTCATCCTTATTCTTTTGGTAGAATGCAAATGTACGAAAGGGATTTTTATAAAACAATACCTTAAACGAAAGCCTGGTAAATTAGGTAATTCATCAAATACTCCCCACAGGTTTGCCGGGAATAAACCGGAAAACTGTATATTTGTCTCCATCAAAAAACACTAAATTATATAATAATAGAATGAAAAAACTGAGTATGTTAGCATTGACACTCTGTGTATTGATGTCATGCAATGAAAAAACAGCAACCGAAGAAACTACACTTTCCGGTCTGAAAAGAGCTGATTTTGTGTCTGAAGTGCAGGGTAAGTCCACAGATCTCTATGTGTTGACTAACAAAAACGGAGTGGAAGCCTGTATCACCAATTTTGGAGGGCGTATCGTCTCTGTGATGGTACCGGATAAGAATGGTAAAATGACGGATGTAGTATTAGGATATGATAATATTCAGGACTATGTGAGTAATAAAGACGGAAACTATGGTGCCCTGATCGGTCGTTATGGAAACCGTATTGCGAATGGTAAGTTCACATTGAATGATGTGGAGTACACCTTACCACAAAATAACAACGGACATTGTCTGCATGGTGGTCCACAGGGATATCATACCAAAGTGTGGGAGGCCAGCCAGACAAATCCTCAGACATTGGTCTTAACTTATCTGTCTCCGGACGGAGAAGCCGGTTTCCCGGGTAACTTAGATATTAAAGTAACTTATACTCTGACAGAAGATAATGCATTGGATATTAAATATGAAGCCACAACAGATGCTCCAACCCTGGCAAACCTGACAAATCATAGTTACTTCAACCTTTCCGGAAAATTAGATTCTCAGGTACTGGACCAGACGATTATGGTCAACGCAGATACCTATACTCCGGTTGACGAAACTTTAATCCCAACAGGTATTGAATCGGTAGAAGGAACTCCGATGGATCTTCGCCAGCCTGTTGCTATCGGTGCTCACATCAATGATGATTTTGACCAGTTGGTAAAAGGCCGTGGATACGACCATAACTGGGTGTTAAACAGTAAAGGAGATGTGAACGTATTAGCTGCTAAAGCTGTTTCTCCTGCAACAGGGATTGGATTGGAAGTCTACACCAATGAACCGGGTGTCCAGTTCTATACCGGTAACTTTATGGAAGGTGACGACAAAGGAAAGTTCGGTCTGGTATATCCACACCGCGGTGCCTTCTGTCTGGAAACACAACACTATCCGGATAGTCCCAATCAGCCAGCTTTCCCATCTACCGTCCTGAATCCGGGGGAAAATTACCTGAGCCGTTGTATCTATAAATTTACGGTAGAATAAAACAGATTCTTATTTGATAAAAAACAGGCTTTGGAGGTTCCTTTTCCCAAAGCCTGTTTTTTTATCTTAGGTCCTATCCGTCGTTTTACCGGATCGCCGGATCTTTGCAATATGTTTTTCTTTTGCATAGTCTGCATGCTCTCCCTATCCAGACAGAATCAAAATGTTCGATTGCCTGCCTGACGAGTTCCGTATCATCTGTTAATATACCGGCTTCAAAGTTACGTGTATGTTCTCCTTTCATTCCCAATCCGGCTCCTGTAAGATTGGCAGAACCAATATAAACGGTTTTTAAATCAAAAATCAGGAGTTTGAAATGGACTCTGGGACAAAGTAATCTTTCCATGCCGTCCCAAAGGACAGGATATTTATCAAAATCATTCCGGAAGTTGAGTCCGGATTCTTTTGCATGAATCAAACGGATGGAGACTCCCTGTTGTATTTTTTTTGCTAATACTCCTAACAGCGGTACACTTTGTGTATGTTGTTTAATATACAGATCTTTCAGATCGGATGTACCGATCCATAAGGTAGTTTTAGTCTGTTTTACCAGTTCCAATACCAGGCTATAGTGATCGGTGTCTTTTATATATCTGATCATCTTATTCTAAAAAGAATTATAGGACCGACCGAAGCCATTCATTGGTGGCATAAGGCTCTTTAATATGTTTCTCTGTCGTACAAAGGCACCAGCTTATTTCTTCTTTTTTGATGGGGGATATTTTTCTGTTTAGCAAAAAATCATTCGCTTTCTGACAGCCTTGTCTGGCAGCTTTATTCATCCATTGGGTGATAACTGAAGCATGGGTTTTCATTTTTCCACTGGTATATAGTATCATTCCCAGATTGTACTGAGCGATCGCTTCTCCCTGTTTGGCTGCCAGCGTAAACCACCGGGTCGCTTCTTCGTGATTTTTCCTTACTCCTTTCCCTGCTGCATAGATACAGCCTAAATTACTTTGTGACCATACACATCCCTCTGTGGCTGCATAGGTATACCATCGGATAGCTTGTTTAAAATTCTGCCTGACTCCTTCACCCATGTGAAACATATAGGCCAGAACATATTGAGCATCCCGGTGTTTCTTCCATTGTGCTGCCTGTTTAAAATATTGTGCTGCCTGTTTCAGATCCTGCTCTATTTCTATCCCTTTGTAAAGCATATATGCCAGGTTGTATAGGGCATCCCTTTCTTCCCTTTCAACCGCTTTTTATACCAACTAATTGCTGTTGCATAGTCCTGTGTTACTCCTTTTCCGTAAAAGTACAAGTTTCCTAAGCTGTTATAGGCCCAGGAAACCTTTTGCTCAGCTGCTTTTGTGTACCATTGAATAGCTTTTGTATAATCCTGCTGTACTTCTTCATATATAGCTCCCAGATAAACTTGTGATAAGCCAAACCCCTTTTCAGCTGAAATTGTAAACCATTTCATTGCCTGGGGAATATCCTGTTGAGTCTTAACTAACAACCTGGCGAGAAAATATTGAGAGGCCTCATTCCCTTGTTCCGCCGATAAAGTATGCCAGTAGATAGCCTGTTTATGAGTTCTCTTTTTGTATGTATATAAATGAGCCAGGCTGATATATGCTTCTTCACTTCCTAAGTTTGCAGCTTTTTTAAACCAGCGGGCGGCTGTTGTTGTATTTCTGGTAACCCCTCTTCCGAGATCATACATGTCGCCAATGTGTATATATGCACGGATATATCCCTGTCTGGCAGCTTTTTTATACCATTTCATCGCTGCCATATAATCTTCTTTAACGCGCGAGTATATATCTCCTATTTTTATTTGTGCTTCTACATTTCCTTTATTCGCTATGGATAGCAACCATTGAAAGACTTTTTCTGCCTCCTCATTTTCTACTTCTTTTACCAGAAGCATACAGCCTATCGAAAGAATGGCTCTGGGATGGCCTTGTTCTGTAGCCAGCCGGAGCCATTTCAGTGCTTCAGTACAGTTCCTTTTTGTTCCTATCCCATCCTTATACATGCGACCTACCTGGTAGATACTTTCTACATGGTTTTTTTCTGCCGCTTTCTTTAGCCACAAAAAGGCCTGTTTATACTTTTTTTTCTTATAAAGAAGCTTTCCGAGGGTAGCCTGGGATTCTACATTCCCGGCTTTTGCCTGTTTTAATAACTCTTTCTGTTCCATTTATCGTATCCTTTCCACTTTTAAGTAGACTGTAGAGAGTGCTCCGGCTTTTTTAATATCAATTCCGTAAATTCGCATAAAGGCATCTATTACGGCTTGTCCTCCATTGGTATGGACAGGATTACTAAAACTACTGGAAACTACTTCTACAGACATCCCTTTTTCTATTTTGATTCCGTTGCTATGTTTGGAGGATTGAACTGTGATTCTGAATAATGGCATGGTATATAGAGGTTATGAAATGAATACTTGTTTATCGGAATGATTCACTGATAGATGAATAATAACTATGTAATTGTGCTAACTCTTTTTGATAGTCTTTCAGCTTCTTCTGATAGACTGTATAGCACGCGATCCAACTTACCAGAATAGCTGAAACGGCAAAAATGAGTGTGTACCATAAATAATCCCCTGTTTGATAATACCAGGCATTTTCTCCTGCAATATCGGCTCCGAAATAGTTTAATGTTTTTTCACCTCCTCTTATAAACAGGGAAATAAAATATATGCTGATAGACATAAGAAAGAGAGCACATCCTCCCCACTGAAAATATTTGTTATATTTGAAAGTCTCCTCTTTGTCCGGATATGCCACTGACCGGGACACTAACTCATCTTTATAACGTAACACGAATTCAGCCAGCAGCCTGGATTGTCCGAAAATCTCTTTATTACGGTTTATTTTTTCAATAATAGAAGCGATAAGAACATACAGATCGTCTTCCTGCTTGGCAAGCTTATTATCTGTGTATATATAACCTATGAAGCTGCTAAATAATGTTTTGCCGGATTGATTTTTCTTTAAAAAGAGAGCCTTGGCTAACTCGGTTCCGGTAAAAATTAAGGCTTCTTGTGGCTCATCCCCGGATTCTATATTTTGAATAAATTCGTTAATACTGTCTGCTAACATATCACTTGCCTGTAACAGAAGCCGCTCTCCTTCTTCTTCATTTTTATTGGCTTCAAAAGTGTGTTTTGCACGAATAAAAAAGATCATGCTGTTGATCATGACAGCTGCTTTTCTCTGCAAATCCTTTTTTCTTTTTCCTCAGCTATCTGGAGTGCATAATCCAGATATTCGATCATCGTATCGAAAGTACTTTCATACATTTCCGGATGTTCTACAAATTTAAGGACTTCCAGTTGAGCTTTGATAGCACTACTGATCGCTGTCTGACTGTTTTCAGAGGATAAAAGCAGGATTTCTCTGATCCCATCGATGGTAATCGGTTTTTCTGTTTGTTTTTCCATTATATATGTATTAAAGTATACGAAGAAAGCATGGCACTATTGTTCATTCAGACAACAGGTACCGCCAAGCACCTCCAACCCAAAATAAAACAACAGCCCATGCTTATGACCAGCATGAACATCTGTTTTATCCCTGAGTTGGATATGAAATTGGCGGTTTCGTTGTCTCAGATTAAAACAAATATCCTTAATCTATATTCTGAACTTATTTTATAGAGCGTTAAAATCCTATAATTTGAGACAAATATAAAGATTTATGCCGTATACCTGTCATAAACAGGGCTGTCTTTTTTACTGGAGTACAAAGTTTATCCTTTAGTCAGACAAAATATGTCTGACTGCTATATTTATTTTGCTGATTATTTAAAAATAACATCTATTTTTATTCTAAATATCACTAAATATGCAGGAAGAACAACTATTTAAATTAGAACAGGAGATCCAGCAGATGGTGGATATCGATGGGATAAAGCATGGGGTCTCTGATGGTATTATTAATCCAGCAATATATAAGAAAGCAAAATATAAAGTTCTATGGATTCTATATGAACCGTATGGAGACACAGGAGGGTGGAGTCTTAGCCAGGCTATGGATCAGTATGCCTGTTGGACAGAGATAACAGATAGCTTCAAATTTCATAGACAACTTATTTATACGGTCTATGGGATATTGAACAACTTTATTCTCCGGGAAGATATGCCGGAAATTCACGAACCGGATGTTTTTTCACTTTGAAATCTTTTGCTTACATCAATGTGAAGAAGATTCCTAATTCTGTAGCAAGAAAGAATCCTAAAGAGATAAAACAACACGCATTAAAAAATATGCCTTTGTTATTGCGTCAGATAGACGACTGTAATCCGGATATAGTGATTATGGGAGGGACTATGAACTATTTTCGTCAGGTGTTGCCTCTTAACAGGGAACCGGACGGAACCTGTGGGACTGTTAATTATTACCGGACACCCGGAAGGCTTTATTTGGAAGCTTATCATCCTTCCAATACAACATTGAAAGACACTGTTTATTGTAATGAAATTATAGAAGCCGTTAAACAGAATTGTTTATGAAGAAATATATCCGTTGTTTATGGATTGTGCATACCTTAATGGAAGAAGGAGATGCTTCACTGGCAGATTTGAATGAACGTTGGAAACGGAGTTCCTATGGGTATGAAGGGGAAGAAATAGGGGCCCGGACTTTTTCCCGGGATAAGGAGTTTATAGCCTCTGTTATGCAGGTGGATATAGAATATGATTCCGTTACCCGTAAATATACGCTGGTTAATAAGGACGATGTCGAAAAGAATACTATTTATAAGTATCTCTTAAGTGTTTTCCATATTAATGGTATTTCTTCTCTTAGTATACGGCTTAAAGACCGGATGATGTTGGAAGAAATACCTACCGGAGTGGAATATCTGCCTGTTTTGCTGAAAGCGATGGAGGAGGAGAAAGTAGTAAAGTTTGATTATCAATCTTATTACTCCAAAGAAAGTCTGTTTCATTTCGAGGTGATCCCCTGTTTTCTTCGTCTCTTTAAACAGCGATGGTATCTGATTTGTGAATATCTGGACCGTTCCCGGACCCGGGTGCTGGCATTAGAAAGAATGCAAAATCTGGTTGCCGGGAATAAAAAAGTCTCTCCTTCTCCGGATATCCTTCCGGAAATTTATTATCATCACCACTACGGGATTATCCATACTACGGAAAGAGCTATAGAGATTCAGTTAAAAGTGTATGATAAAGAATATGATTATATAGTATCCACTCCGTTTCACTATTCCCAGAGAGAAATTGAAAGAAAAAATGAATATGCGGTTATTCGTTTGTATCTGATCCCGACTCTGGACTTCAAGCAACGTATTTTATCCCATATGGATAAAGTCGAAGTGCTTTCACCTGCCTCTTTCCGGGAAGAGATTAAACAGGATATTCTGCGTATATTAACACGGTATACGGAATGATCCGGATCCGTCCGGTAGATTTTCTTAATACAGATTGTAGTTCGTCCGTAGCACCTTAAACTCTGTCCGGCGGTTGATCTGGTCTGCTATTTCCTGTTGTTCAGGGGTAAGTTCGAGGATGAACGCTTCTGTTAATTCATCTCCCTCTTCCAGGAAGTCATACTCTCTTTCCATTTTTTTGTTGATGGTTTTGGGAACACTTTTTCCATATCCTTTAGCTTCCAGACGATCCGTAGAGATACCTCCGGCGATCAGATAATCCACTACAGATTGTGCCCGGCGTTGTGCCAACCGTTCATTATACTCTTCAGAGCCCTTTCTATCTGTGTGAGCCCCTAATTCAATGGTGACATGGGGGTTATCATTCAACATTTTGATCATTTCATCTAATGCCTCCTTAGATTCAGGACGCAGGGTAGCCCGGTCGAAGTCGTAGAAAATATTTTCAATGACTACTGGCTGGTTA
>Ga0192245_10617_pt1 | contig 14206 bp, 8 predicted proteins | sample Koala_Koa27_M3_FD_131238 | JGI IMG/M metagenome (GOLD analysis project Ga0192245, IMG submission 131238) | Enriched cells from koala feces incubated with labeled cellulose particles, San Francisco Zoo, California, United States - Koala_Koa2-7_M3 ...
ATACGCGCAAAACGATCCGGAACACACGTTCCGCGTCAAAGGTTTCTACATAGACTGCCGCACCGAAGTGATGCAAATGTCCGCCATCAAACAATGGGCACTTGAGTTATCGCGCAAAGGCATCAATACGTTGCTGTTCGAATACGAAGCCACCTTCCCCTTCAACCGGCACGCCACGTTGTGCAACGAATATGCCTATACCGAGGCAGAGGTAAAAGACTTAGTCAGCTACTGCGCCGGGCTGGGCATAGACCTGATCCCCTTGCAGAACTGCTTCGGACACTGCGAGTACATCCTCCGGCACGACCGCTACGCACACCTCCGCGAAGACAAAAAAGAGGTATCCCAGGTATGCCCGCTCAGGATAAAGGAAGCCACCCAGGTGTTCGGAGAGATCTTCCGGGAAGTAGCTGCGCTGCACCCTTCGAAGTATTTCCACATCGGGGCCGATGAAACGTACCTGCTGGGCGATTGCGAACACTGCGCCGCCGTAGCTGCCACAGAGGGCAAGTCCAGGCTGTTCGTAGATTATGTGAAAGCCATGTGCGACATCGTACTGGAGATGGGAAAGACACCGATCATCTGGGCAGACATCATCCTCATGCACCCCGAAGCGTTGCAGGAGCTGCCCAAAGAACTGATCTTTATAGATTGGAACTACGGCTGGGAACCGGATCGTTTCGGCAGGTTAGACAACCTCTACGCTACCGGTGCCGAAGTATGGGGAGCACCCTCCATGCGTTCCCACCCCGACAACATCTACCTGACCCAGTGGGAGAAACATTTCAACAACCTGTCCGTATTCGTTCCTTTCGCCCGGGAAAAGAACTACCAGGGCATGATCCAGACCTCCTGGTCTACCAGCGGGATCTACGGGTATCATTTCGACACCAACTGGGAGATCATCCACATGCAACCCGTCCGCAGTGTATATCCTACCTCGGGATTCAATGTACTGGTCGATGCCTATTGCGAAGCCGTAAACACGGATCAACCCTTAGAGAGCCGGGAGTTCTGCCTAAGGTATGCCCAACAGCAGTACGGACTCAATAGCGCGGAAAGTGAGATCTTCCGGGAATACCTCACTCACCCCCAATATCCGATCCTGCAAAATGGCAGGGACGAAAAGGGCACCCCTGTAGCTACCCTGCTGGATGATTGCCTGAAACTGAAGGAAAAATTCGGCAAGCTATCGCCCCAGACCAACCGGGAAGACTTTGAGCACTACAACCTCATGCTGGATCTGCGGATCAACTACCTCGCCTATAAAAAGGTGGAAGCCTTCTACGAATCGGAGCAGTACAACCGCTCCCACGCGCCCGAACTGCTCCGACAACTCAAACACATCATCAACGAATCAGACTAATTAGACAAACGATTTATTCAACTCACCCGGGACTACCTGAAGCCCGGACAACCGGAATACATCAACCGGTTCCGGACCAAAAAGATGAAAGCGCTCTATCAGTGGCTGGCCAACAACCAACCCTGATCGCCTCTCCCGGAAGAGCACACTCCGGGAACAGAGACTCCGCAGAGCAGGTAAACAACGGATGAGGCGGCTATGTACACCCATCGCACCAACAAACAGTAAAAAAAAGGAAAATGATCATATGTGTACCTTTTCTGAACAATCGAAGGAGTCCGTCAACCCGCTCTTTCCTATGTTTGCACCAGACAAACAACCGGAGCCCGTCAACCGGGTCCGGACCGGAAAGAGAAAGTCATTCGATCAGCAGGTTGTCAGCAACCTACCCTGATTTCCGGAACAGAAGGCCATGCGCAGGGTCAGCTGCCCGGAAGAATACACTCTGAAAAACATTTATAACTAAATTCTAATAAACATGAGAAAACAAAGAAAAAACTTACCGCCCAAAGTTCCCTTATAGGTAGCGCGCAGGACTTTCTCTTTTGCTCCCTGACGTGTACCGACTCTCAGGAAAAACGAAACACCAGAAGTTTCACAATAGATCTTACTTATTCAGACAGGAAAAACAACAGGAAGTTACATTCGACTTTATACAGAGCCTGCTACAGGTCTTGTACATAGGGAAAAGGATGCAGCCGGGGATGCTATAGCCTGTACGCCGGCACAGAATCCCTACCGCCGCGACGGAATGTATACCGAAGAGGGTAATGGCTGATCAGAAACGGTGTATATCCAATCGTAAATGGGATGACTAACCGTGAATGGGACGACTGACCGTGAATGGTATATGGACAACCGTAAATGATTACCTGTAGAGACGCACGGCGTGCGTCTCCGCGATATACGCCCAATAAACATGGGTGATATATCATAATATAGGAACTCCTTACATGAAATACATCCCTGAATTGGACCTGCACCGCGGAGACGCACGCCGTGCGTCTCTACAGGTAATCAAATCCAGAAGAAAGTTCCCGAAGGATGATTCAGATCCCGAAGGAAAAACAACTAAGTAAGATGACAACAGACACACAATAGGCTATTAGAACATATACAACAAAAGAACGCGGGAAAGCAAAAGAGAACGTCTCTTCACCGGAATCGCCCGACAGACACAGGGGACACTCTCCCTCCGGGAGAACAGTCGGCAGGCTCCGGCAAACCAAATGAAGATGGCACCGGGTACATCACCCCGGCGATACCGCCCCCGGAGCAGGCCATCCGATTTCAAGTAACAATACACCTTTATGAAATGTAATAAATGAGTTTATAATGAAAGGACAAAAGCAAACAAATAGGAAACGCATTTCACAGGCCCTCTCCCGCGGGATATGGCTATGTGTACTTGTTTGTGCGGTATCTGTACAGACGGCTTTCGGTCAGAACAGCGTGATGGTAACGGGTACAGTCACAGAGGAATCCGGAGAAACCGTGATCGGCGCCAACGTGATGGTGAAAGACCTGCACACCGGAACCATCACAGACATAGACGGCAACTACAGCATCTCCGTTCCCGAAGACGCTACGCTCGTCTTCTCCAGCGTAGGTATGGAAACCCAGGAGATCCGCGTATCCGGCCGCGCCACCATCAACGTGGTGTTGAAACTGGCCAGCGTAGGTATCGAAGAGGTCGTAGTCACCGCGTTTGCCACACAGAAGAAGGTAAACGTCACGGGTGCCATCTCCACCGTATCAGGCAGAGACATCCTCGCGACCCCCGTAGCCAACATCTCCAACGCCCTGGTGGGTGTAGCACCGGGGGTAAGTGCCGTACAGGCCGGGGGTGACCCCGGACGCAACGACTCCGACATCACCATCCGCGGGGTAGCCACCTACGGAAGCACCGCGCCGCTCATCGTCATCGACGGGGTAGAGCAGGCCGCCGAACAGGCCTTCACCGCTTTCAACGCCCTCGATGCCAACGAGATCTTAGGTATCAGTATCCTGAAAGACGCCTCCTCTACGGCGGTATACGGTATACGCGCGGCCAACGGGGTCATCATCGTTACTACCAAACGCGGAAGCGCGGGAAAGCCCAAAGTAAGCCTCTCTACCAGCTTCGGGGTCACCAAGGCCACCTCCCTGCAAAAGGGACTCTCTTCGTATGACTGGGCCATGTTCCGCAACGAAGGGGTACAAAACGAGATCAACGCTTTCGGCAACAACGCCTTAGCCGCCTACCTCTACAACGAGGACGACCTGTGGAAATTCAAGAACAACCGCGACTTCACCCCGCAGGAGGTAGATGCCATGACGCACCTGACCGCCGCCCAGCGCGAACAGCTCAAAAACAGCCCCGCCCTCTACTACGGCAGCAACGACCTCTACGCCCAGCAGTTCGGCGAGTACGGACCCCAGTGGCAGATGAACGTCAACATCTCCGGAGGTACCGAAAACGTGAAGTACTTCGTTTCCCTCGGATATTTCAGCCAGGAGAGTATCACCAAGGCTGCCAAATACTACGGTGCCGACACAGGGTCCAAGTTCACCCGTTACAACTTCCGGTCCAACATCGACATAGATGTGACCAAAAACACTACCATCTCCGTGAACATGGCCGGACAGTTCGGAACCACGCAGGGACCCGGTGCCGACGGAACAGACCCGTATGACATGAGCAACCGCTACCGGACCATCATGCAATACATCTACGACGGCAATCCCTTCATGGCACCCGGTATCATAGACGGTCACCTCATCAGCGGCATCAGTCGCCCCTCCGGATCGGTACAGGAAGACCTCTACCAGAAGACCGGAAGCACGGTTGGAGACCAGAACGCCGTCTACAACCTGCTCAAATCGGGTACCGGATACCTCTACAACACCCTGTTAGATAATACGATCCGCATCAAACACACCATGCCCTACCTGCTCAAGGGCCTGGGCTTGCAGGCGTCTGTCAACTACCAGGACAATTACAACCGCTACGTCACCGTATTGCCCTCCATCCCCGCGTATACCTTCCGCAGAAACATGGACAACCCCAACGAGATCGACTTCTTCGGCGGTGCCATGAGCGGAGACAGCTTCGAATCCCGGGGATACAGCAACTGGAACAAACTCTATATCGACGCCGGTATCACCTACGAAGGAGCCTTCGGCGGACACAACGTAGGCGCGCTGTTCTTAGGCAAGGCATCCCGCTATACCATACCTACTGAAGATTCACACAACACCCCTTCCGGTATCATGGGACTGGTGGGCCGTGTCACCTACGACTACAAACAGCGTTATATGGCTGAGTTCAACATGGGTTACAACGGTACCGAGCAGTTTGCCAAAGGAAAACGCTTCGGATTTTTCCCCGCCTTCTCTCTGGGATGGGTGCCCACCAACGAAACCTGGTTCCCGGAAAACAGATGGGTCACCTTTGCCAAGATCCGCGCCTCCTACGGAGAGGTAGGCAACGACCAGCTCGGCTACAGCCGCTACCTCTACCTGCCCAATACCTACAACCTGGGTCAGGGAGGATATTACCTGGGGACCTCCGACGGCTCCTCGGCCAACCCTCACTACCAGGGTGCCCTCGAAGGAAACCTCGGTAACCCGGGCGTCACCTGGGAAAAAGCCCGCAAATACGACATCGGGTTCGAAGCCCGCTTCCTGGACGACCGCCTGTCGTTCCTCTTCGACTGGTTCAACGAAGACCGCAACAGCATCCTCACCCGCCTCGGCGTGATACCGGCTACCTACGGGGTGGCCTCTTCCAGCGTGCCCCCGGCCAACGTAGGAAAGACCAACAACAAAGGATACGAAGTGGTACTGGGCTGGAACGACCAGCTCGGAGAAGTGGGTTACCAGATCGAAGGGAACCTTAGCTACGCCCGCAACAAGATCATCTACAAAGCGGAAGCGCCCAACCCCTACGACTGGATGAACGAGACCGGACACAGCATCGGACAGCGTTTCGGGCTCAAGACAGACGGCCTCTACAACACGGAGGAAGAACTCAACTCACGCCCCTACAATACCTTCACCAGCAACCGCACCACCCTGGGAGACATCAAGTATGTAGACCTCAACGGAGACGGCGTCATCGACAACAAAGACATCGCCCCCATCGGCTACCCCAACCGTCCGCAGTACCAGTTTGGTCTGAAGCTGGGATTCAACTACAAGGGATTCGACCTCCGCATGCTCTTCAACGGCACGGCCAAAGGCTCTTTCTATGTGCGCAGGATCTCCATCCCGTTCTACAAAAACGCAGGGAATGCCTTCAAATGGCAGTACGACGGACGCTGGACACCGGAGAAATACGCGGCAGGCGAGAAGATCACCTACCCCCGCGCTACCTTCAACTCAGACATCACCAGCCACAACTTCTTAGATAGTGACTACTGGATGATGCCCAACGATTTCCTCAAGCTCAAGAACATCGAACTCGGGTACACCTTCCCGGCCAGTATGCGCTTCATGAAGGCCACCAAGATGTCTTCATTGCGCCTCTATGCCAACGCCAACAACGTATACGCGTTCATCAACAAGATGAGACACATCGGTATCGATCCGGAGACCAAGGAAACCAGCGACTATTCCTACGTCTACCCCATCACCACCACCCTCATCTTCGGACTCAATATTCAATTCTAAAAAAGGATCATCATGAAAAAGATATGTACTACATTACTCCTTCTCGTTTGCCTCATGGCAAACTACTCCTGCCAGGATTTCTTCCTGCAGAAGCCGGATGTATCGGGAACTGTTGATCTGGACGAGATCTATTCTTCTACCAAGAACGCGGAAGCCGCCCTGTTCCGCTGCTACCGCGATGTGCTCAAACACGGTTGGCCCACCGGTATCGGCTGGGGACACGGTACCCTGGGGCCATATCGGGTGAGGTGAGCAAAGGCTGGAGCTGGCACGCCACCTGGCAGATCTGCGACGCCGGACTCATGCCCAACCCGCATACCAACGCCTTAGACGGATCGGCCGGTGCCGACCACTTCGGTCAGAACTGGGAATACATCCGCGCCTGCTTCATCGTCAAAGAGAACATAGACCGCGTACCCGATATAGACGATACCATGAAGGCGTATGTCAAGGCCGAGGCCACCGCGCTCATCGCCTACCGCTACATGGGTATGTTCTACCGCTACGGAGGAGTACCCATCGTTACACAGTCGTTCCTGCCCGAAGACGACCTGGAGATCCCGCGCGCCTCCTTGCAGGAGACCCTGGACTATACCCTGGAGCTGATGGAAGAGGCACTATTGACGCTGCCCGATTCCTGGGCCAATATCGGCGGGAACGGTGTCTACGTGGGCCGCCTCACCAGAGGAGCCGTACTGGCCATGAAAGCCCGCCTGTTGATGTTCGCGGCGCGCCCGCTCTTCAACTCGGCTACTCCTTACCTCTCTTTCGATGATCCGGCCAACAACAACCTGATCTGCTTTGGCAGTGCCGACCCGACGCGCTGGCAGGCTGCCATCGCCGCCAACGAAGCGGTACTCACCTGGGCCAATGCCAACGGCTACGCGCTCATCAATACCGGAGGCGCGGGTGTCGGACAACCCAACCCCAACGCAGCCGACGACTACGGCACAGCTACCTCCGTGCTCAACAACAAAGAGGTGATCCTGGCCTATAAGCTGAATGAGGGATACAACCAGCTCTCCCGGTACTACAATACCTCGGGCAACTATCCCGACAGCGACAACCGTTCGGACAGCGGACAGTCGGGCATACTCACCAACATCCTCGAGTACTACTACGACCAGAACGGCAACGACATGGACTGGCCCAAGATCGGAGAATCCAGCCCCCGCCCCGCGCAGAACTGGCTCAACAACATCGACAAAGTAGAGGCCCGCTTCCGCATGGACATCTGTGCCATCGGAGTAGGTTCGCTCAGTAACCCTGGTATCAGCACCTGGCAGAACACCGGCTGGGGCAGACGCTTGGTCAACCTGGAGATCAACGACGGCCCATCGTCCAACTCCTTCCCCGAAGCCTCTCAGGTGGGCTACGGCGCCGGACCCTCTACAAAGTTCTACTACAAAGCAGGCTCCCGCCTCTGGTTCGAGCCCCCCTTGTTCCGGCTGGCGGAGACCTACCTCAACCTGGCCGAAGCCTACAACGAGGCGGGCGACCCCACCAACGCTCTCAAAAACCTGAACATGGTGCACAACCGCGCGGGACTGCCGGCCATCACCACCACAGACCAGGAAGAGCTCCGGAAAAGGATCTGGCGCGAGAAAGCACTGGAATACTTCCACGAAAACCATCGCTACTACGATGTCAAGCACTGGAAGCACCCGGAGATCGCCACCAACATCCACGGCGGACAGAAGCGCGAACTACAGTTCCGCGTCACCGCCAACTCCGGATCGGCAGACGCACTGATCGAGTACTGGGACGCCAACGCCTACGTCACCTACTGGCACCCCAAAATGTTCCTGGAGCCCTTCCTGTAGGATGAGGTCAACAAGGCGATCATTATTCAGAACCCGGGATACTAAGGGATTTACGATTGACGGATTTACGATGTACGATTGAAAAACATTCGTTATGCAAAAACCAGGATTACACCAGCATGTAGAGACGCACGGCGTGCGTCTCCGCGATACACGTCCAACAATGGCGTGTGTCCGACCACAGCGTAAATCAATGAATGGCATACATCTGACAGGTGTATATTTTCAAGATGCATACCAGAAATCCCGCATCAGACATTCTATGTGGGATGTACATCGCGGAAACGCACCCATTTAAATTGGACATACCCCGCGGAGACGCACGGCGTGCGTCTCTACAGGTGGATGACAACGTAAATAGTTTACTATAAAAAACAATATTAAACCATGCATAAACAATATATCAAAAGCTTATTCTTCGGAGCCTTGATGGGCCTGATACCGCTGCACGGTATGTCTCAGGAGAATCAGGCGGAAGGCGACAGCCTGCTGCTGTTGCCCGTGACACTGCCCGGGAGTCTGTTCCCGGCCACAGAGATTACCCAGACCGGGGCAGTCTCTACCGTATCGGGAGAGACCCTCTATAAAAATCCCGCGGCAAACACCACCAACACGGTTTCGGGCCGCCTGCCCGGACTGTTCGTGGTACAGGGCGATGGCACCCCGGGAGCCGACGGTGCCGGATGGTACATCCGCGGCGTCGGTACCTATGCCCAGAGCGGATCAGCCAACACCGCCAAATACTACGTAGACGGCTTCGAGGTCAACCGCGAATACCTCAACTACCTCTCCCCGGCCGAGATCGGAAGCATCTCCGTCTTCAAAGACGCTGCTTCCCTCTCCACCTTCGGCATGAAAGGTTCCAACGGGGTAATATGGGTAGAGACCAAACGGGGCGAAGTGGGCAAGATGCGCGTCAACCTGCAGATGCGTTCCGGCATACAACGGGGCATCAACATCAACAAACCGTTGGATTCGTACGAATTTGCCAGCCTCTACAACCAGGCGGTGAGCAACGACAACGGCAAGGTATGGACACCTGCCTACAGCAACGAGCAGCTACAGGCCTATAAGAACGGCACGGGCACCAACGTGAGCTGGTACGACGAGGTACTGAAAAACAACGGATTCTATACCGATGTCGATCTCTCTTTCCGCGGAGGTTCCGAGTTTATCCGCTACAACGTAGTCCTGGGTTATGCCAACCAGCAGGGACTCTTCAACGTATCCAATACCGACGAGACCTCGAACATACGCTTCTCCCGGTACAACGTACGCACCAATTTAGACATCAACCTGCTCAAAAACCTGGAGGTGAGCATCGACGTGGGCGGACGCATCGAAGACAGAGACCGCCCCAACTACGCCACCGGCAGCCTGATGGACGACCTGGCCCGATACCCATCCAACATCTATCCGATCTATGACGAAAAGGTGACAGACGACCTCAGCAACTTCTCCGGTACCACCCTCTACCCCAACAACCCGATGGGATCTATCCGCGGACTGGGATGGAGAAACGACCGCCGGCGCATCTTACAGGGCAACTTCAAGTTCAAAGAGAAATTAGATTTCCTCTTAGACGGACTCTACCTGCAGGAGGCCTTCTCCTTCTACGTAAAGTCAGAAGGCGGATTCAGCAAATCCAGGAACTACGCCCGGTACTTCGACGGAGTGGCACAGACCACAGACCAGACCACCAGCATCGTGGCCAGCAAGCTCAGTGCCGACAACATGGATCAGTGGATACAGGCCGCCTTCACGCTGGGCTATGGCAACCGCTTCGGCCTGCACGACATCAACTCGGCTTTCAACTTCCACATCTCGGACTATAAAGCGGACGGACTCTTCGGATACAAGTACCACTACCTCAACTACAACGGAAAGGTGAACTATGCCTACGACAACCGCTACGTAGCGGAGCTGGGCTTCTCCTACTTCGGAAGCGACGCCTACGCGCCGGGCAACCGGTTCGGGTTCTACCCCGCCGTGTCGGCAGCCTGGGTGGTGAGCAACGAAGCGTTCCTGCGAAACAACAACGTCATCAATACCCTCAAGCTGAGAGCGTCGGTAGGAAAAACCGGAAGTTCCGAGTCGGACGCGACAAATGTCCTGAGCTCCTTCACCTCGGGAGGACGCTACCTCTACCAGCAGTACTATACCTACAGCATGGTGGGCAATCTCTACTTGGGCAACGACGCGCCGTTCAACGGGCAGGGTACCCTCGCGCCGCTGTTTATTGCCAGCGAAGATATATTTGCCGAAAAGAGCATCAAGTACAACGTAGGGGCAGACCTCACGCTGTTCAACAAGCTCAACCTCACCGTAGACGCGTTTATGGACAAACGCAGCAACATCCTTACCCTGGACAACTCCCTGATGAACTACTACGGACGTAACATCCAGTTCAGCAACGTAGGGAAGATGACCAACAAAGGATTTGAAGCCAGCGCCCTGTTCGCGGATCGCGTGGGCACCGTCAACTACTCGCTCTACGGCATGGCGTTCTACGCGAAAAACAAGGTAGACTACATGGCGGAAGTGCCCCCGCGTACGACTACAACGCCAGCACCGGACGCGCCTACGGCACCCGCATCGGTCTGGAGGCCATCGGCTACTACCAGCTGAGCGACTTCAACGCGGATGGTTCGCTGAAAGAGGGCATCCCTGAGCCGATGTTCGGCACCGTGCAGCCGGGAGACATCCGCTACAGAGACCTCAACAACGACCACTACATCGACGAGACAGACGTGACCGAAATCGGCCGCCCTGCCTACCCCAGATGGTCGTACAGCTTCGGCGGAGACGTAGCCTGGAAAGGGTTCGACTTCTCTGTCTTCTTCAGCAGTGCCGCCGGAGGCTCTGTGAACCTGCTCGACTACAGCGCGCAGACCCGCGCCTTTGTGAACAACGGCAACGCCTACAAGATAGCCAAAGGTGCGTGGGCCTACTATCCCGAACAGGGGATCGACACCCGGAACAGCGCCACCTATCCGAGGCTCACTACCCAGAACAACGAAAACAACTACCGGGCCAGTACCTTCTGGATACGCAAGAGCGACTATCTGCGCATCAAGGAGATCGAACTGGGATACGATTTCTCACAGAAGCTGATCCGCAACCTGGATATTGCCAAACTCCGCGTGTATGTCAACGCCTCCAACCCGGTTACCTTCAGCAACCTGCTCCGGAACTACAAGATGGATCCCGAAAGCCGCTACGGCTATCCCGCGCTCCAGTCATACAACGTAGGTGTTCAAGTAACTTTTTAAAAGCATTGTGTTATGAAACGAAAAAACATATACCTGACTCTCTTCTCGGCCGCTACCCTTGCCCTGGCCGGATGCAGCGACTTCCTGGATACGAAGCTCGATACCTTCACCACCCCCGACCGGGTGGAGACAGACTACTCTACCCTGTGGTCCTTTGCCAACTCGTTCTATACGCCATTGCAATACGGATTCACGATCCTGGATAACAACCTGTTTGCTGCCGCCTCCGACGAGGCGCAGCAGACCAAAGCGGTGGCCAACGTGTCTTACTTCAACAAGGGCACCATCAACGCCAATTCCAACCCGTTGGTGTCTATCTATACCACCTACTACGAAGGCATCCGGGCGGCACACTTCTTCTTAGACTACGCGCAGGACGGAGAGAGCTTCCTGGCACTGAACCGCGACACCGTGGGCGCGGCCAACATCGAAAACCGCATCACCTACGAACGTGACGTACGCTCGCTCCGCTGGTACAGGGCCGAAGCCCGGGTGGCCATGGCCTACTACTACTCCGAATTGATCAAGATGTACGGCGGGGTGCCCATCGTTCCCGCTACGATGGACAAAGATCCCGACAAGGGCAGCATCCCCCGCTCTTCCTACGAAGAGGTAGTGGATCATATCGTGGAGCTGATCGACTCGCAACTGGATCACCTGCAGGTAGACTGGGCCACGCACGAAGACAACGTAGCCGCCCGCGCGGGCCGGTTCGACAAAGCCACTGCGCTCGCCATCAACGCCCGCGCGCTGCTCTATGCCGCCAGTCCGCGCAACAACCCCGGAGGCGACCCCGAGAAGTGGGAAAGAGCGGCCCGCGCGGCGCACGACCTCATCGTGTTCAGGAACTATACGATGCCGCAGAACCGCAACTACAACGCCTACTTCACCGGAACGGGGGCACTCAACAACAGCGAGTCTATCTACCTGATCCGTAAGACAGCCAGCAACACCTTAGAGACGGAAAACTACCCCATCTCTACCCCGGGCGGCAACAGTGGCATTACCCCCACGGAGAACTTAGTGTCTGCCTACGAATACATCGGCCCGGAAGATCCTTCCGATCCGTATGCCAACAGAGATCCGCGCCTGGAAGCCTCTGTGGTGGTCAACGGCAGCACCTGGAACGACCGCGTGATCGACCAGGCTCCGGGAGGCAGCGACGACATGAATAAGGCCAACACCAGCCGCACGGGCTACTACCTGAAGAAGTTCATGACAGACAACCTCAACCTCACCCAGGGCGGTACGGCACAGCACCTGTGGGTGGTGTACCGCTATGCCGAGGTACTGCTCAACTACGCCGAAGCCATGAACGAGATCTACGGCCCCGACGAGATCCCCAGCGGATACACCCTCTCTGCCCGGCAGGCACTCACCCAGGTGCGCAACAGCGCCAGCACCTCCCTGCCCGAAGTTACCACTACCGACCGCGACGCGTTCAGAAAAGCCCTCAAGCGCGAACGCCAGGTAGAGCTGGCCTTCGAAGACCACCGCTACTGGGACCTCCTGCGCTGGAAAGACGCGGAAACCGTACTCAACCAGCCGGTGCAGGGCGTGAAAGTATCCAGAGATGCCAACGGAGCTTTCGTCTACCAGGTAGCAGACGTAGCCCCGCGCACCTTCCTGCCCCGCAACTACTACATGCCCTTCTCACACGCGGAAATCGTGAACTCCAAAGGAACACTCACACAGAACGAAGGATACTAAGAGATTTACGATTTGACGATTTACGATGTACGATTGAAATTACATACTATGATCCATCCCACCGACATCAGCCGGCAACCGATCACATCCACCTGTAGAGACGCACGGCGTGCGTCTCCGCGGTACAGGTGCAACACAGGCGTATGTCCCTGTTACAGGATGCAACTATTATCCTGTAGGAACAGATCCTCCGTCTGCCCACATATATCCGGTAAGAGATGGGAAATAAATGAATGGAACCCACCTCAAAGAAACGCACACCGTTTAAGTGGGACATACACCGCGGAGACGTACCCATTTGGGTTAGATCCATACCGTGAAGACGCACCCATTTGGGTTGGACGTGCATCGCGGAGACGCACGCCGTGCGTCTCTACAGGTGCATGCTCCCTTACGATGTAATTTCAATCGTACATCGTAAATCGTAAAATCGTAAATCTTCTTGTCTTTTATTGATAACAAGTAAAACAAATACGCTTATGAAATTCATTATCAAAAACCACAGATCCCTGTTTTTTATCCTGATCCTCTCCGGCCTACTGATAGCAGGCTGTAAGGAGGGCGACGGAGACGCCGATTATAGGTTTGCCTATATATACATGCCCCAGGCCACCGTCTCCGGCGGGCTCAACAACCACTACCCCGTGCCCAGCGGCGCCGGGGTAAGTACCTACAACTTCAAAGAAGACAACGGCAAGATCCACATCTACCTGGGCGTATTGCGTTCCGGTCTCTTCTCCGGAGCCTCCGGCTTCACCGTAAACGTCTCCGCCTCTTCCGTGCTCACGGAAGAAGCCATCGCCTCGGAAGAGATCGCCAGTGCCATGGCCCTGCCCACTGCCCTCTACACCCTGCCCGACAAAGCAACCGTAGAACCGGGCCAGAGCAGCACCTCCTTCTTTCTGTCGGTAGATGCCTCCATACTCACAGACGACACCTATGCCGGAAAAAACCTCGTACTCGCCGTGGAGATCTCCAACCCCACCCGGTACGAACTGAGCGACCAGAACACCTCCGTAGTGGTGGTCATAGACGTAGAAGCGCTGAAGGAAAGAGAAGAAGAACCAGGAGATTGACGATTGGACAATTTACGATTTACGATTGAAATTACCAAACAATCCGACATCCTGTATGGACAGATGCGAATATAGAAACGCGAATACGAAGACGCAAATATGCCTCTCGGATGTTTGCATATAATATGCTACGCATTGAGATTTACAAACAGATTCTTTCTGTAATTTCAATCGTAAATCGTAAATCGTCCAATCGTAAATCTCTTTGCGTCTCTACAGAAGCAGAGGATCCCAGGGAAAAAGGACATTATACCATCGAAAATCCCCGAATCCAAACGCAGCCACTGCCATCCGCCACACGCCTGG
>Ga0192245_10619_pt1 | contig 14177 bp, 10 predicted proteins | sample Koala_Koa27_M3_FD_131238 | JGI IMG/M metagenome (GOLD analysis project Ga0192245, IMG submission 131238) | Enriched cells from koala feces incubated with labeled cellulose particles, San Francisco Zoo, California, United States - Koala_Koa2-7_M3 ...
TTTCATGAACCCTGAGTTCAATCCAATTCCAAGTTCAATTATTGCTGAAGGTACAGACATCTGGGCAGGTGCCGGAGACAGAGGTGATGCTGCGATGATAGCCTATGGCGCTTCTCGTTTCTCGCTTACTTATGCTGATAAGGCAGTGGCACAGGAACTCTGGCCATTGATTGAGTGGTGTCTTGAGTATTGCGATAGAAAGCTTAATCATGCCGGCGTAGTAATGTCAGATACAGATGAACTTGAAGGTCGTTTTGAGGCTGGTGATGCAAATCTTTGTACTTCATCACTTTATTATGACGCATTGCTTAGCGCAGCCAGCCTGTCAAAAGAACTTGGGCTGCCGTCGTCTGTCGCTAAAGCATATCGTAGCAAGGCTGCAACATTGAAAGTTAATATCGAAAAGTATTATGGTGCTACAGTTAGTGGTTTTGATACTTATAGATATTATGATGGAAATGATATTCTTCGTTCATGGATTTGTATTCCATTAACAGTCGGTATCTTTGATCGTGCTGAAGCTACCGTAGATGCACTATGCAGCCCGCTTCTTTGGGAAAAGGATGGTCTGCTAACAGCTCAGGGTAGCACTACTTTCTGGGATCGTTCTACTCTATATGCTCTTAGAGGCATTTATGCAGCGGGAATGGCTGATATTGCTACTGAAAAGTTAAAATATTATTCAAAAAGGCGTCTTCTAGGTAATCACGTTCCCTATGCGATTGAGGCATGGCCAGAGGGCTCACAGAGACATCTTGCAGCGGAGAGTGGTCTGTATTGTCGTATCATTACTGAGGGTATGTTTGGTATTAGACCTACGGGGTTTAAGAGCTTTGACATTACTCCGTCTATGCCATCCGATTGGAATGAAATGGCACTTAAAAGCATTAGGGCATTTGGGAAAAATATCGACGTAAAAGTATCTCGTATTGCTGCGGGCAAATTAAACGTTGTTATAAAGGTAAATGGCTTAGTGAAGAATTACAAAATCTCTGAAGGCGCTAAAATTAGCGTAAAAATTTAAACTAAATCATAATTATTAATGGATAAAATTAATGCTATAGTAAAGAAGCTAATTATGAACGTAATGATACTTGGACTAGGAATCTTGGTATCGTGTTCCAAGGCACCTGATTTCATTACAGTTACTTCGCCTGATGGTAAAATCAAACTTGTTGTAGATTTGAAAGACAGTGTTAGTTATTCTATCGTTCATGAAGGAGAGGTTCTTGTATCACCATCTGCTTTGGCTATGAAATTTGAGGGGGGCAGGATATTAGGTGTCGGTGAAGCTTCTTACAAAGTGAAAATTGGTTCCGCATCCGAGTCTGTAGATGCCCCCTTTTATCGTCAGAATAAAATCTCTGTAGAGTGGAATTATGCCCGCGTAGATTATGCCGACTGGGCATTAGAGTTTAGGGTTTACAATGAGGGTGTGGCATGGCGTTTCGAAACTGAATTTGAATCTGATGCAGTGGTTCTGGATGAGACAGCACAGTTCGTGTTCCCGGAAGATCCGATGGCTTGGGTTCCTTATTCAAGAGGAAAAGATCTGATTGCAAATTCTTATCAGAGCCAGTATACTTATGAGAAAGTAAGTAGGTTTGGCTCTCAGTCTAACTTGACTTTCCTTCCTGTTGCAGTGAAAAATAAAAGTGGTAAGACCCTTTTAATTTGTGAGTCAGATCTTCGTTCTTATCCAGGTATGTTCCTTGAGGGTATGGAGGGCGGTTATTCAGCAACTTTTGCTAAGTTGCCGGATAGCACATATATTACTCCTACCAGATGTCAACTTAAGATTGCCACTCGTCAGGATGTAATCGCTAGAACGGAGGGTATTCGTTCTTATCCATGGCGTATTGTTGCTGTGGCAGAGAATGATATTCAGCTGCCTACTAACGACTTGGTTTATCTTTTGGGTGAGCCGAGAAAAGTTGGGGACGTGAGCTGGATTAAGCCGGGACTGGTTTCCTGGGAGTGGTGGAATGACTGTGGCTTGACTAATATAAATTTCAAACCAGGTGTAAATACTGAAACCTATAAAGCATATATCGATTTTGCAGCCAGATTTAACATCCCATATATCATAATTGATGAAGGATGGTCTGCGAAGGATGATATTATGGTTATCAAAGAGGCCGTTGATCTGAAAGGTCTTATTGCTTATGGTGCTGAAAGAAATGTTGGTATCATTATTTGGGCTGTAGCAAATGTACTGGACGATAAACTTGAGGAAGCGTGTGCTTTCTACTCTCAGATGGGAGTAAAAGGTTTCAAGGTAGACTTCTTCGACCGTGATGACCAGAGGTGTGTTGATATGGTTTATCGTTTGGCTGAAGCCGCAGGAACATATCATTTGATGCTTGACCTTCATGGTATATACAAGCCGACAGGACTTAATAGAACTTATCCTCACATCGTAAACTTCGAGGGTGTTTTCGGTCTTGAGGAGGTGAAATGGTCTAATCCTGATATGCCGCTTTATGATGTAACTTTCCCATACATCCGTCAGGTGCAAGGGCCGGTAGATTATACTCAGGGTGCATATATAAACAGCACTAAGGAAGGCTTTGAGATTAATTATCATAAGCCTATGAGCCAGGGTACAAGAGCCCATCAGGTGGCCACTTATGTAGTATTTGATTCTCCACTTGCCATGCTCTGCGATACTCCTTCACACTATTTGGCTGACGTTCCATGTACTGAGTTTATCACTTCTATTCCAACTGTGTTTGAACAGACTCATATTATCGCAGGTCAAATTGGCGAATACATTGTAACTACCCGTGAGAAAGATGGTAAATGGTATGTCGGTGCCTTGACAAACTGGGATGAAAGAGAAGTTATTATCAATCTTTCATTCCTTGAAAAAGGAAAACAGTACACTGCTAAGCTATTGGCAGATGCTGCTGATTCATCTGTTAAACCTGAGAAATATAAAATCTCTACTATTGATGTAGATTCTGCATCTGAAATCTTAGTTAAATTGGCTAAGGGTGGTGGAGCTGCGTTGATTATTGAAGCCAAATAATTATTATTTGAATAGCCATTTAAAATAGAATACATAATGAAGAAAATTACTCAATTATTCCTTTTGTTGGTAGTTGTTTTCGTAACAGCATGTAATAACACTCCTAAAATAGTGTACTTGACAGATTATCTGGCTAAGGATCAAATGGAAATTGATGCTATGCCGGCAATTCGTGAGGCTTTGGATTACTGCCGCGAGGTAAAAGCAGAAAAACTAGTGCTTCCAAAGGGAACACTTTGTATTAAAGCTGACAAGGCTTACGAGAAATATCAGTTTATTAGTAACAACGACGAGAGTCTTAAGAGAATTGCATTCGAACTTGAGGGTATGCAGAATTTCACTGTAGAAGGTCAGGATACTAAGCTTCTTTTTACAGGTTTCGTTTCTGCATTCAGCCTTGAGAATTGTAAGAATGTACGTATCGAAGGTCTTTCTATTGATTATACTCGTACTTTCCATTCAGAAGGTATTATTGAGGCTGCAGGTAATGGCTACCTTGATATTCGTTTCCCGGATGAATATCGTTGTAATATAACAAATGGTTGTCTTTATTTCTCTGATGAGAATGGTATTGTTTATGACTTTTCTAACCTGCTGGAGTTTGATACAGAGAAAAAAGAGCCTGCATACCTGGTATGTGACTATTGGCTTTCTAAGAGAACTATCCCGGCAGAGCGAATCAAGGATAACCTTATTCGTATCAAACGTCATGACCTGAAGGGTACGGTCGGTAATACAATGGTATTTGGTGCAGCACGGAGAATTAACCCCGCATTCTTCATTTCTAATTCAGAGACTATTCATATTTTCAATGTAAACATTTGGCATTGTGGTGGTATGGGGGTTATAGCCCAGCTTAGTCGTGATATCGAACTTAATAATGTAAATGTAGTTCCTTCACCAAACACAGGTCGTATTATCAGTATTACAGCTGATGCAACTCACTATGTGAACTGTGCCGGTTATATCCGTATGATTGGCTGTACCTTCTGCAACCAGAAAGATGATGCGACAAATATCCACGGTCTTTACATGGCTGTTGATGAGATTCTTGCCCCTGACAAGGTTGTCTTCAAGTGGAGAAATTCAGGTCAATATGGAGTTGACTTCCTTGAACCAGGTATGAAGGTTGAGTTAGTAGATAACAAGTCTGTAGTGACTAAGTGCTATGCTGTAGTTAAAGAAGTTGAGCGTCTTAACAAGATTACTACTATAGTTACATTCGAGGAGAACCTCCCTGAGGGAATCGAGAAAAATATGCTTATTGCTGCTGACGAGGAGTATCCTGAAGTCTTGATCAAAGGTTGCCACATGGCAGGGAACAGAGCACGTGGTCTTCTCCTTGGTTCAAGAGCCAGGATGATTATTGAGGATAACTACTTCCATATCCCGGGTGCAGCCATCCTATTCGAGGGGGACGGTAACTTCTGGTTCGAACAGGCAGGAGTAAGAGATGTTATCATTAGAAATAACGTATTTGAAAATGGAAATTATGGTTATCCTACCTGGGGGAATGCTTGTATTGCTATTGGTAGCCGTATCCCTGATCAGTCGGGTGATGAGTGCTATCACAGAGGAATCGTAGTAGAGAATAATGTATTCCGTGTTTTTGATCCGCGTATTGTAAATCTTTACTACGTAGACGGCTTTACATTCCGTAACAATAAGATCGAAATGACTAACGACTATCCCTATAATGGTGATGTGAAAGATCATTTTATTTATAAGAATTCTAAGAATATCGTTATTGAGCACAACTAAGAACTATGAGACATTTATTATTTGCAACAATATTAACACTTCTGCCATCATTACTAGTGGCAGAAGTAAAGTTACCATCTATTCTTGGCAGCAACATGGTGCTTCAGCGCAATACAGAAGTTACTCTTTGGGGCACAGCTGATGCAGGTAAGACAGTTAGTATTACTACATCTTGGAACGGCAAGAAGTATAAAGTAAAGACAGATACTGATGGTGCCTGGAGTCTTAAAGTGCCCACATGTGAGGCAGGTGGCCCTTATTCTATCACTTTCTCTGATGGAAAAGAACTAGTAATCGATAATATCCTTCTTGGTGAGGTATGGGTATGTGGTGGTCAGTCCAATATGGAAATGCCGGTTGCGGGTTTCATGAATCAGCCTGTTGAGGGCTGTATGCAGGCTGTACTTGATGCAGAAAACTATCCGGGCATAAGAATGTTCACTGTTCCACGTAATTCTTCAGATGAGCCGGTTTACGACTGCAAAGCTCAGTGGCAGTGTTCTACTCCTGCTTCTGTAAGTGCATTTAGTGCGACAGGTTATTTCTTTGGACTTACTCTTTATAAAACTCTTCGAATTCCAATTGGTTTAGTAACATCGAATTGGGGAGGAACAAATATTGAGGCTTGGATGTCTAAAAAGTCAATTGATGCAATCGAGGGTCTTGATATGGAACGTATCGCTAAATGGAAAGGCGAAAGTAGTAAGCCTGCAGGACTTTTCAACGGCATGATCTTTCCTCTCGCGAACTTCACTGCTAAAGGATTTATCTGGTATCAGGGTTGTTCAAACCGTATTAATTGGTACGACTATAAGGACCTTCAGGTAGGCTTGATCAAACTTTGGAGAAAGATGTGGGGTAATGATGAAATGCCATTCTATATTACTCAGCTGGCACCATATAGATATGAAGGTGACCACTTACGTTCATTGCCACTTGTAATCGAGGCTCAGTATCAAGCTGCCGCAGAATTGGAGCATGTTGGTGTAGCTGCTACAACAGATTTGGGGCACCCAACCTGTATACATCCAGCTAAGAAGTTAGAAGTTGGACAACGCCTTGCTTTTTTAGCTTTGGCAAATGATTACGGAATTGAGGGAATTCCGGCTCCATCTCCTACCTATAAGTCAATGGAGCGTGAAAAGGATAAACTTGTGATTTCATTCAATAATCTTTCTGAACCATATAAATTCAATGATGCCAACTCTATTGTTGGCTTCAGTGAAACAGGAACAATGAGATTTCAAGGCTTTGAGATTGCAGGTGAAGATGGAGTATTCTATCCGGCAACAGCACATTTGAAATGGTGGGAGAACAAAATCATGGTTAGTTCAGATAAGGTCCCAGAGCCAGTAGCGGTACGCTATGCGTTTAAAAACTTCTGCCCAGAGGCAAATGTTAAAACGAACTATGGTCTTCCATTGGCACCATTCCGTACAGATAACTGGGAAATTCCTGCTGAGGAAATAGGTGAAATTCGTTAAGAACCATTAAGTGAAAAAATATTCATTTTAAAGTCTGAATAATATTAATGTGGAGAGGATATAGTGCTAAAGTTGTGCTGTAATCTTTTCTTGCAAAAATGATTCACAAGGCAACTAATTCATCGCAAGTTAGTTGCCTTTTTGTATCTTTAAACTCCCTAAAAATATTTTACACCTAAAACGAGGGTAATCTGAAATAAAAAACACATGGTAAAGATACAAAAAATATCAGAAATCGAACCTTGTTTAGATTTTACAGAATTCGATATGCTTAAAAAATATCGTCAAAGTTTTGCAACGAGTGAATTAGGTCGCCTCCAGGCTCTGTTCCCTTTTTCGGAACTGGGCCAACAAATGTATTTGCATGAAGCTTCTCTGGATCGTGAAAGTTATTTTTCTCTCGAAGGTAAAAATTGTTTTTCCGGTACACGTTCTGATAAACTAAATGTATACTAATAAGATATATAGCCCGTGGAGCGTCCAATCTATTATCCTGTTGTAGCCTTGAAATTGGGGATTTCCTGAGCATGTATAATGCCCAATGTCTACTGTTATTAATCCTTTTTTGCAAAAGGTATGGTAAAACAATAAAGAAATTGATTTGCTTCAACAAAAACAACTTTTTTCATTGCTATGACATATTAATTAATTATTTTTCTTTAGCAAAGAGAGGAATATAAACGAAAAAGGAGCAGATAAACGAAAAAAGATTGCAAATAAGGGGCCTAGTGAGAAACGGACTGCAATGATGATACCTAATGAAACCGAAAAAGCTAAGTGAAACCGGAGTTGCAATACTATCGTTACTCTTTTCCGAACGGTGGCAGAGGTTTCCAATATACTGAATTACAACCTTGATTCGAGAAGTTTCGACTGTAAAAACGACCGGATTATTCCCATATTTGTAATATCGACGATTAAGTGCTATCATCACTTTATGAGCTATATTTTTTCGTTAGCGACTGGGGAGTCCAGAATATGCATATGCAATAGAAACCATGATAAATAAGCAAAATATTCACGGATATTAAGATGTTCATATAGGCAAAATGGGATCTCTATTCTGTCCAACCGTCATATATAATATTCCACCAGTTCGACCAGACCTGCGCGTAATGCATATCTGGTCGCTTCATACACATTGTTGACCCCAAGTTTTCTGAATATATTCTTTTTATGGGTGACAATGGTATGGACGCTTGATATCCTTTCAGCAGCTATTTCCTTTACGGATTTTCCACGCGCTATCAACCTGAGAATATCTGTTTCCGTAGCAGTGAGGACGGAATGATGTTCCGGCCTGCCGGAGCTTATCAACAGTTCGGTTATCTGATGACAAAGAAAACGCTCTCCAAAAGCCATACATTTCAATGCGGAGCGGATTTCCTCACCGGAACTCTCTTTAAGAATCATTCCGACACTCCTTTCTACACCCAGTCTCCGAATAAACTGTTCGCTCAGTTCATCTGAAAATAATAGCCAACGGACATCCGGAAAGCGCTTTTCTATAATTAGAAACTCTTCCACGCCATTCATGTCAAACAAAGTATAATCAAAAATGACAAGGCATTCATTATGTTTTGTCAAGGTTTGCACAAGTTCCCGCTTGTCCGCCACATTTTCAATATGGCATCTTCCGAACAGGTCGGAAATATACCCATGCATTCCTCGTCTGGTTATATCTTGATTGTCCGCGATGATAAATATTGTATCAGTATTCATGACTGTTCCTAATAAAAGTTCAATGGGGGATAGTATAATTGAAAGATGTCGTCTCCCCCTGTCTGTCGCAGTATGTTTGCGAACGGTGACGATCATCTGTTCTCCTTTGACTGACGTCTGGATGGTCTGGGCAGTGACAACTGTTACAACGGGCAAATCTCAATGTCCTAGAATTTTTTCCATATACAGATTACACTGTTGTACGCAGGGGTCTTCGCTTCCACCTGACAGAAGCCGAGTTTGTGGTACAGCCTGACGGAAGCCGCCAGCCGTGTATTGGCCTCCAGAAAAATATCGGGCACACCATGTTCCCCTGCATATTTCAACAGGGCGGCTCCTAACAGAAAAGCGATCCCTTTCCCTTGTTCGGCAGGAGAGACCGCCATTTTGGCCAGCTGTCGCCCGGTATCAGGATGGTACATCAATGCGCAACATCCCACCACCTTTCCACGACTCAAAGCAAGGAATATCTCTCCCCCCTTGTCTATTATCTCCCCTTCGGGATCACCCAGTATCTTCAGGTCGGATTCTTCCAGACAGAAAAATCTTTCAATCCATTCACGGTTCAAACGAATGAAACCACTGCGATATTTCCTGTCCCAGCGCGTGATCTCTACAGAATCTCGAAGTTTATTTGTTATCATAGAAATATGTTTTGTCCTTGTGATTCAACAAGGTGCTTAATTATGGCAAAATTACAGTAGATGAATGACCCATCCAATATTATGAAGAAAAATAGAAAATAACACTATTTTACAACCTTTTCAAAGAACAATTATACTATAATGAATGTCTGGAAATTCATAAAAAGAATATTATTCTAAATTGTAGCCTTAAAATCAAATATTACACTATATTTCATGCATTATTCAGGCTATATTACTAAATTTGTCCAGATATACAGATAATATATAATAAAAGGTAAAGCAATGAAAAAACAAACCCAAGCAATCCATACCCGATTCCAACGCCGGGATGCCTATGATGCCTTGAGCATGCCGGTGTACCATACGGCTGCCTACGAGTTTGACGATGCCGACAGCATGTCGGACGTATTTTGCGGTCGGACGGACTCTCCTGACTATTCCCGGGTGATGAATCCTACGGTAACTTTTCTTGAGAACAAGGCGAGGTCCCTCACCGGTGCTGCGGACGTTATCGCCCTGAGTTCCGGTATGGCGGCCATCAGCAACACCCTGTTCTCGGTGGCAGCCGCCGGCAGGAATATCGTCACATCACGCCACCTGTTTGGTAACACCTATGCGCTCATTACCGGAACGTTGCCTCGTTTCGGAGTGTCCCCCAGACTGTGCGACCTGACTGACATCCGGTCCGTGGAGAGTGCTGTGGATCGTGATACTTGTTGCATCTATCTGGAAATCATCTCCAATCCGCAGATGGAGGTTGCAGATCTGCAGGCGCTCTCCCTGATTGCTTACAGAAAGGGAATCCCCCTCATAGCCGACACCACGCTCATTCCTTTCACGGAATTCAGTTCGCATAGCCTTGGAGTGGACATAGAGGTGGTTTCCAGTACCAAATATTTGTCCGGTGGAGCTACTTCCATCGGCGGACTAGTCATGGATTATGGGACCTGTCCCGAATTCGGCAGACGCATGCGTACGGAAATGCTTTTCAACTTGGGTGCTTATATGACCCCGCATGTAGCCTACATGCAGACCATCGGACTGGAGACGCTGGATGCACGTTACCGGGTACAGTCCGGCAATGCCGCCGTAATTGCGGAACAGCTCCGTACCCAGCCTGATGTCCGGCACGTAAATTATATAGGGCTGGAGGATAACCCGTACCATGCGCTGGCACAGAGGCAGTTCGGCTCCACCGCCGGTGCCATGATAACGATGGAACTTGAAAGCCGCGAGGCGTGCGTCAGTTTCATCAACCGTTTGAGACTGATACGACGCGCCACCAACCTGTTCGACAACAAGACACTCGCCATCCATCCTGCAAGCACTATTTTCGGGCTATTTACCGAAGCACAGAGGCGTGAGATGGATGTAAGGGATACGACTATCCGTCTTTCCATCGGACTGGAGGATACGGACGATCTGCTGGAGGACATCGAACAAGCGCTGGGCTAACGATCATATAGGAATAATCATTAAAGACAGAAGCAAGTATGGAAAGATACGATTTTGGCAAAATTGTGGACAGAAGGGGCACAGGCGCCCTGAAAATAGACGCACTGCAAGAACGTTACGGTAACGCCGGGCTGCTTCCCTTATGGGTGGCGGATATGGATTTTGAGACTCCGTCCTTCATCATCAGAGCGTTACGTCAACGACTGGAACATCCGCTGTTCGGTTATACGGTGGAACCGGAAGAGTACAGAACGGCTGTCATCGAATGGATCGCTTCACACCACGGATGGAGGGTGGAACCAGAGTGGCTGTCATACATCCCCGGAATAATGAAAGGTATCGGAATGGCCGTCAATGTATTTGTGAAGGAGGATGAGAAAGTCATCATACAGCCTCCCGTCTACCATCCCTTCCGCATAACCCCTCAGGAGAACGGGCGTGAAGTGGTATATAACCCGTTACGGGAGAATGAAGACGGCTCCTACAGCATGGATTTTGAGAATCTTGAAACCGTGGCTGACGGGAAATGCCGGATGCTGATTCTCTCCAATCCTCATAACCCCGGCGGTGTCGTATGGGACAGGGAAACACTTATCCGCTTGGCAGATTTTTGTTACCGCCGTGGCATCCTTGTCATCTCCGACGAGATACATTGCGATATGGCGTTGTGGGGCAACAGGCACATTCCGTTCGCCACGGTCTCCGAGGAGGCTTCCGCATGCAGCATTACTTTCGGGGCGCCTTCCAAGACATTCAATATCGCCGGTATCGTCAGTTCCTATGCCATCGTTCCTGACAGAAATATACGCCATCGTTTCTTCGGATGGATGAAGGCGAACGAACTAAACGAGGCACCGCTTTTCGCCCCCATAGCCACCATTGCCGCCTTCAGGAAAGGTGAGCCCTGGCGCAGGGAGATGCTCCTCTATGTGGAAGGCAACATCGATTTTGTAATGGACTACTGCAAGAAGTATTTGCCAGCTGTCAAGCCTCTGCGTCCGCAGGCTTCATTCCTTATATGGCTGGACTGCCGTGCCTTGAAGCTGAATCACGACCGATTGTTACATCTTTTTGTAAACAAGGCCCGCCTGGCATTGAATGACGGCGAGATGTTTGGTCCTGGCGGCGAGGGATTCATGCGGATGAATGTGGGCACTCCCAGAGCGGTGCTCCGGCAGGCAATGGAACAGCTCCGGCAAGCGGTAGAGGCATTATGAACACTTTTTATATTAGCAGAAAACGATGGATACTTCAAGAAAATTGGACCATGTGGACATACAGATGCTCCGCACATTACAGGAGAATGCCCGGCTGACAGTCAAAGAGCTCGCGGCGAAAGTCCGCCTTTCATCCACTCCCGTATTCGAACGGCTCAAGAGGCTGGAGGAAGGAGGATATATAAAAAAATATATGGCGGTACTGGACGCGGGAAAACTTGACCGGGGATTCGTGGTGTTCTGTAATGTGAAACTCCGGCGGATGAACCGGGATATCGCCGGGGAATTTGCACGTATCGTGCAAGATATCTCGGAGGTGACCGAATGCTACAACATATCGGGCGGCTTCGACTATCTGCTGAAAATCCATGCCCCGGATATGAAATATTACCAGGAGTTCATCCTCAATGTATTGGGGACGGTTGAAAGCCTCGGCTCCATTGAAAGTATGTTTGTCATGGATGAAGTGAAGCATGTTTACGGTATCCATATCTGATCTTCCGTATAAGCTACGCCAACCGGCCTCCGACACGCCTGACCGCCCCCCCTTTATCACGGATACCATATTTGTGGGGTAAAATATACCGCACTGGTGGTATTTTCCGCCGTGTAAATCCATACTACCTTTGCATGGACAGTTCCTGTACGGAGATTTAGGTATCTGTCAATCAAAGAAAGTAGCAATGGAAATAATAGAAAAATTGAAACAACGGGTACTCCGGGGAGAGTCATTGACCCGGACAGAAATCATGGAGCTGGCCGAAACAAAAGGGAGGGAAGCCCTCTACAAGGCTGCCGGAGAAATTACACGCCACTTCGGGAAGCCGTCTTTCAACCCGTGCAGCATTATCAATGCCCGTGCCGGCAAATGCCCCGAGAACTGTAAATGGTGTGCCCAATCCGGACACTACTATACCGGTTCCGAAGTCCATGGGATTGCTCCGGCTGACAAGGTGGTGGCACAGGCCAAGCGGGACGAGAAGAAAGGTGTGAGGCGCTTCTGCCAGGTGACGAGCGGCCGGTCCGTAAAAGGGGATGACTTGGAAAAGATTTGCGAGAACTATCGTGAACTGGGAAAAAATACCCGTCTTTTCCTGTGTGGCTCGCTGGGACTGTTAGGGAAAGGAGAGCTGCAACAGCTCTGGGATGCAGGCGTGAGACGCTATCATTGCAATCTGGAAGCGGCACCTTCCTTTTTCCCACAATTGTGCACGACCCATACCATTGAGGAGAAGATACAGACTCTGAAATGGGCCAGGGAGATTGGTTTTGAGATATGCAGTGGTGGGATCATAGGCATGGGGGAAACACGTACCCAACGTATCGAGCTGGCCATCGCATTGCGAGAGGTGCGGCCGGAGTCTATTCCTATTAATATTCTGTCGCCTGTCAAGGGCACTCCCCTGTCCGATACGGCTTCCATTGACGATGAGGAGATATTGCTGACCGTAGCTGTTTTCCGTTTCCTTCATCCCGGGGCGGAATTGCGCTTTGCCGGGGGAAGGGGCAGGCTCTCACGTGAAGTACAATTGGAAGCACTCGAAATCGGCATCAATGCCGCTGTGGTAGGCGACTTGCTGACTACGACCGGTTCCTGCATAGACGAAGATAAGGCGTTGACCACCGAAGCCGGCTATCACGTCTGGTTGTAACGAGGAATCTGAAACGAAAAGGAGGAGGAATGATTGATTTCACGGAAGAGGAACTTCAACGTTACAGCCGGCATATCCTGTTGCAAGAAGTCGGAGCGGAGGGACAGGAAAGGATACGACGGGGGCGTGTGCTCGTTATCGGTGTCGGTGGGTTAGGGTCACCTGTCGCCCTCTATCTGGCAGCTGCCGGAGTGGGGACAATCGGCATTGCGGACGGTGACACGGTGGAGCTTTCCAACCTGCAACGCCAGGTGATACACTTCACGCCGGACGTGGGGCGCAACAAGGTGGATTCCGCCGGAGAGAAACTGCGGAAGATAAATCCCCATGTCCGCATCAACACCTATCATGAGAGCCTTACAGTGGAGAATATTTTGGATATCGTCAGAGAATATGACTTTATCGTGGACGGTACGGACAATTTCCCCACCAAGTATCTTATCAACGACGCCTGCGTCCTGGCAAGCAAACCTTTTACCCAGGGGGAATCCTGCGTTTCGAAGGACAGATCTTCACCCATCTTCCGGGCACGGCCTGTTACCGGTGCCTGTTCGGTGAGCCTCCTGCAGGCGGCTCGCCTTCCTGCTCGCAAGCGGGCGTACTGGGAGCCATAGCCGGCATAGTGGGTAGCATTCAGGCGGCAGAGACCTTAAAATATCTGACCGGAACGGGAGAACTTCTGACCGACCGTCTGCTGACATTCGATGCCAGGACCATGGAATTCCACCGGATAGAGTCTTGCCGACAAAACGATTGTCCCTTGTGCGGAATACACCCCATGATAGAAGAGCTTGTCAGTTATGGACAGCCAGTGTGCGATTTGAAACCACACCGGAATCCATAGCAGGTCCTTTGGTACTGACGTTAAAAAACACAATAAAATGGGAATCATAGAAAACGCAATTTATTATCAAAGTACAACTGGCGTGAGGAAACTTTCACTCATCGCCTTCAGCGGAGATTTCGACAGGCTGACTGCCGTTTTCACGCTGGCTACCGGCGCCGCTGCCGTCGGTTACGAAGTAAACATATTCTTTACCTTTTGGGGACTGGATGCCATCAAGCGGAAACAGGGACGCTCTTTTACAGGCAGGGGATTCCTGTCCAGGGTATTCGGTTTCATGATGGGGGGACTGGGAACAGCGCCGGCCAGCCGTTTCAATTTCATGGGGCTGGGACCGAAAATATTCCGTTACATGATGCGCAGG
>Ga0192245_10620_pt1 | contig 14135 bp, 12 predicted proteins | sample Koala_Koa27_M3_FD_131238 | JGI IMG/M metagenome (GOLD analysis project Ga0192245, IMG submission 131238) | Enriched cells from koala feces incubated with labeled cellulose particles, San Francisco Zoo, California, United States - Koala_Koa2-7_M3 ...
CGTGGTCTATGAGGAATTTAAAGGCACCGGCAACATGGAGCTGGTGCTGGATCGGAAGCTCTCAGAGCAGCGGATCTTCCCGGCCATCGACATTCCCAAGTCCGGGACGAGAAGAGAGGATCTCCTGCTAAGCCGGGATGAGCTGGAAGCAGTGGATATCATGCGGCGGGCCATCAACGGCCTGAGGGCGGATGAGGCGGTCGATAACATCCTCAACATGTTCACCCGCACCCGGAACAATGCGGAGCTGATCCAAATGATAAAAAAGACAAAAATTTTATAGACATGCGGTAGGTTTTGTGCTACAATGAAAAAGCTGTTTTGGAAGTGAGGTGAAAATCGTGAAGAAAGATATACATCCGGAATATTATCAGGCCACAGTCACATGTAACTGTGGGAATACATTTGTAACGGGATCAACCAAACCGGAGATTCACGTGGAGATCTGCTCCAAGTGCCATCCGTTCTACACCGGGCAGCAGAAGACAACGCAGGCCCGCGGTCGTGTAGATAAGTTCAATAAGAAGTACGGTTTGGATAATAATTAAGAACAGACTTATGGGGGTTGAGCTTCTTTAACAGAATCTCAACCCTTTTTCCAGTTATAAAGGAGTCAGTATGAAAAATTCAGGGATCGGCGGGGAGGCTGTCATCGAAGGCATTATGATGAGAAACGGCGATGATTATGCCGTAGGTGTCCGCAAACCCGACGGGGAGATACATGTCGATGTCAAAGAATACAAGGGAGTCGTCAAAGGAAAAACGGTCTATAAGATCCCCTTCATCCGGGGCATTTTCGCTTTTCTGGATTCCATGATCTTAGGCGTCTCAGCGCTGACGTATTCTGCCAGCTTCTATGAAGAAGAGGAGGAGGAAGAGGCGCTGACCGACGAAGAGATCAAGAAAAAAGAAAGAAGAGACAACCTGACCATGGGGGTGACGGTGGCGTTTTCCATCGTGGTGGCCGTGCTCATCTTTATTGTCGTCCCTTACGGGTTATCCGCGCTGCTTCGGCCGGTGATCAGCTCCTACGTGATCCGGACGGTCATTGAGGGCGTGATTAGGATCGCCATTTTTCTGATCTACATATGGGCAATCTCTAAGATGGAGGATATCCGCCGCACGTTCATGTACCACGGCGCCGAACATAAATGTATCAATTGTGTGGAGAACGGGCTGCCGCTCACCGTGGCCAATGTGCGCAAAAGCTCCAGGGAACATAAGCGCTGCGGCACCAGTTTCCTGTTTTATGTGGTGATCATCAGCATCATTCTGTTTCTCCTCATTCCGGTGGAGAATCCGGTCTGGCGGGTGATCGTGCGGCTGCTTCTGCTGCCGGTGATCGCGGGAATCTCGTACGAGATTCTGCGTCTGGCAGGGCGGTCGAATAACTTTTTCATCAACCTGTTAAGCAAACCGGGGATGATGATCCAGCATATGACGACCGCGGAGCCGGACGACAGCATGATCGAGGTGGCGATCAGTGCCGTGGATGCGGTATTTGACTGGAGAACGTTTGAGGCAGAGAATTTTGGAACTGCAGCAGATATATAAAGAAGGAACAGAAAAATTACAGGCAGCGGGGATCGAGGACTATGCGCTGGATGCATGGCTGCTGCTGGAGTACGTAAGCGGCATCCGCCGGGAGAAGGCGCTGGCGGCACCGGATATGGAAGTATCCGAGGAGGACGTAAAAGCGTACCGGGCAGTCCTAAGTCAGCGAGAAAAGAGAATCCCGTTACAGCATTTGATCGGAGAGCAGCGTTTTATGGGGCTCTCCTTTCTGGTAAATGAGGAGGTTTTAATTCCCCGGCAGGATACGGAAAATCTGGTCGTATCGGCACTTTTCCTCTGTAAAGAGCATGACCGCATCCTGGATCTGTGTACCGGAAGCGGCTGCATTCTTTTAAGTGTGCTTTGCCTGGCTGAGGTACCGCTTTTGGGGACGGGCAGCGATATTTCTGAAAAGGCGCTTGCCGTGGCCGAAGAAAATGCCCGCCGCTTAGGGGTATCGGCGCAGTTTATTCAAAGTGACCTGTTTCGAAGTCTTACCGGGACCTATGATCTCATCCTCTGTAATCCGCCCTACATCCCCACCGATGTCATTGATACGTTAAGTGACGAAGTGCGTTTCCATGACCCGAGGATCGCGCTGGATGGCGGAGAGGACGGCCTTACTTTTTACCGGAAAATTGCAAAAGAGGCCCCGGCATATATGGCCGACGGCGCCCACCTGATTCTGGAGATCGGATCGGACGAGGCAGCGGATGTGAGCGCGATCGTAAAGGCAGCAGGATTCACGGATCTTACGGTGCAAAAAGATCTGTCGGGACTTGACCGCCTAATCATAGCCATGTACAATAATAGAAGTGAAATGGCCGAAAATACGGCCGGGAGGAATCGGAATGTTTGACAGGCTGGAAGACTTAAAAGCCCGACTGGAAGAAGTCTTAAATGAACTGCAGGAACCGGACGTGGCGGGGGACCAGAAGCGTTTCCGCAGTCTGATGAAAGAGCAGAATGAACTGACACCCATCGTGGATGCCTATAATGAATACCAGAAATGCCAGCAGAATATCGATGACAGTTTATCGATGCTGGATGAGGAGAGCGACGAGGAGATCAGAGAGCTGGCCAAAGAAGAGTTAAATGAGAACAAGGCCAGGCTTTCGGAGTTGGAAGAAGAGTTAAAGATTCTCCTTCTGCCCAAGGACCCCAACGATGACAAGAACGTCATCGTGGAGATCCGCGCCGGCGCAGGCGGAGAGGAAGCAGCGCTTTTCGCCGCGGAGATCTACCGGATGTATGTGCATTACGCGGAGCGGCGGCACTGGAAGGTGGAGTTAATCAATGCGGAAGAGACCGGGATCGGCGGGATGAAATATGTCACCTTCATGGTGGAAGGATCTGGCGCCTACTCTGCGCTTAAATATGAATCCGGCGTCCACCGGGTGCAGCGAGTGCCGGAGACGGAGTCCGGCGGCCGGCTGCATACCTCTACCGTGACGGTGGCGGTGATGCCGGAAGCGGAGGACGTGGATGTCTCTATCGATGAGAAGGATATCCGGATCGATGTCATGCGGGCCAGCGGCAATGGCGGCCAGTGTGTCAATACGACGGATTCGGCGGTGCGGCTGACCCATTATCCTACCGGGATCGTGATTTACAGTCAGACGGAGAAATCCCAGATCCAGAACAAAGAGAAGGCGTTTGCCCTGCTGCGGACCAAGCTCTATGATCTGGAATGCCAGAAACAGCACGATGCCGAGGCCGAGGCGCGCAAAAGCCAGGTAGGCACCGGCGACCGGTCGGAGAAGATCCGGACCTATAATTTCCCGCAGGGGCGGGTGACGGATCACAGGATCGGCCTTACCTTATATAAGCTGGATAAGATCCTGGACGGGGATCTGAGTGAGATCATTGACGCCTTAAGTGCGGCGGATCAGGCGGCAAAACTGGCCAACATGGAAGAGAGCGCCTGAGAGGATTAAGAAACAGAAGGGAATTACATGGAAGAGGGAATAGATTTTAAGGAGGTTACCCTATCGGATCGCGCTGTGATCGAGAAGTACCTCCGCACCTATGAAAGCCAGAACTGTGAGCGGACTTTTGCCTGTACTTATCTTTGGCGGAAGCGGTTTCCGGTAACCTGGGCCATCGTGTGCGACACCCTGGTCTTTAAAAGCCGGACTTCCGGACGCACGGCCTATACCTTCCCGGCGGGGGAGGAGGAAGACGCTTATCAGGCGGTGGAGCAGCTTAAGGGCCTTAGCCGGGAAAAAGGCGAGCCTTTTTTGCTGTATATGATCACCCCGCGGATGTTTGAGCAGTTGGATCGGTGGTATCCGGGGCTTTTTACGGTGGAATATTACCGCAATGCAGCGGATTACGTATATGAGACAGAGAAATTAAGAGATCTGCCGGGCAAGAAGTACCATGGGAAGCGCAATCATATCCATCAGTTTAAGAAGCAATATGACGGCCGCTGGTCTTATGAGCCGATGACCGGGGAAAATACCGGGGAATGCCTGGCGATGGCCGGGATCTGGGGCGAGAAAAACGACTGTGAACTGGACCCGGAAAAGAAATGCGAGATGGAGGTCACCCGGGAGGCGCTTACCCTGTTTGAGCCGCTTCATTTAACCGGAGGCCTGTTAAAAGTAGACGGGGATGTGGTGGCATTTACCATCGGGGAACCATTAAGCCGGGATATGTTTGTGGTTCATTTTGAAAAAGCCTACCCGGATGTGCCGGGGGCCTATACGATGATCAACCAGCAGTTTGTGGAGCATGCATGTACGGGCTATACTTATGTAAACCGGGAAGAAGATACCGGCGCCGAAGGCTTACGGAAGGCGAAACTTTCGTACCATCCGGCGTTTCTGGTGGAGAAAGGATTTGTAGAAGAAAAGGAGAACAAAAAAGATGATTGCTGAAAATATGAAAGAGATGGTGGCGGGCAGTTCTGCCATCCGGGCCATGTTTGAGGAAGGGGACCGGCTGGCGAAGCAGTATGGTCCGGAAAATGTATTTGATTTCAGTCTGGGGAATCCCAATGTGCCGGCACCGCCGGAAGTGAAGGATGCCATTATCGAAATGGTGGATGATGAGGACCCGGTGGTCCTGCACGGATACACCACCAGTAACAGCGGTTATGAAGATGTCCGGGAGACGGTGGCGGAGTCGTTAAATTCCCGTTTTGGCACGGCTTTTACGGGAGACAATATCATCATGACCGTAGGCGCGGCCGGCGGATTGAATGTCATTTTAAAAAGCCTCATCAATCCGGGGGATGAAGTGATCGTCTTCGCCCCCTATTTTGGGGAATATCGTTCCTACGTCAGCAATTATGGCGGAAAGCTGGTGGAAATCTCGCCCAACACGGAGGATTTCCAGCCGAAGCTGGATGAATTTGAACAGAAGATCACGCCGAAGACAAAGGCGGTACTGATCAATACGCCGAACAATCCCACCGGAGTGGTGTACTCCGAGGAGACACTGCGGCAGATGATGAAGATCATGGAGGAGAAGGAAAAAGAGTACGGGACGGACATTTACCTGCTCTCCGATGAGCCGTATCGGGAGCTGGTCTATGACGGGACAGAAGTACCGTGGTTGACCGGCATGTATGACAATACCATTGTCTGTTACTCCTACAGCAAGTCCTTATCCCTGCCGGGTGAGCGGATCGGGTATCTGGTGATCCCGGATGAAGTGGCCGACAGTGCCGATGTGCTTTCCGCAGCCAACGTGGCCACCCGGATCCTGGGCTTTGTCAATGCCCCCACGCTGCAGCAGAAAGTGGTGGAAAAATGCATCGATGCCAGGACCGATATTTCCTACTATGACCGGAACCGGGAGACCATCTACGAAGGACTGATCGAGGATGGATTTACCTGCGTCAAGCCGAAAGGCGCCTTCTACCTCTTTATCAAGTCTCCGGTGGAGGACGAGAAAGCGTTTGTCGCGGCGGCCAAGAAGTACAATATCCTGCTGGTGGCCGGCAGTTCGTTCGGCTGTCCGGGGTATGTCCGGCTGGCGTACTGTGTATCCTATGATACGATTGTAAATTCGCTGCCGAAATTTAAGGAACTGGCCAGTGAATATTTCGAATAATACAGCAAGCAAAGGGAAGGTGCGATGAGAGAATTCGAAGAGAACATCCGCAGAGTAGACCCCTACGTGCCGGGCGATCAGCCCCGGCAGAAAGTGGTCAAATTAAATACCAACGAGAATCCGTATCCACCGGCGCCGGGCGTCGGGGAAGCCCTGAAAAATATGGATCCCGAAAAACTGAAGCTGTATCCGGATCCGAAGTCCACGGACCTGGTAAGGGCGCTGGCAGAGCACTATCATGTGCGGGAGGACCAGGTTTTCTTAGGGGCCGGCTCGGACGATGTGCTGTCCATGTGCTTCTTAACCTTTTTTAATTCCAAACGGCCGATCTTTTTTCCGGATGTAACCTATTCCTTCTATCCGGTCTGGGCCGAGCTGTATCGGATTCCTTATGAATGCAAGAAACTGGACGATGACTTCCGCCTGAAAAAAGAAGACTATTACCGCCCCAACGGCGGCATCATTTTCCCCAATCCGAATGCGCCTACCGGGCTGTATGAACCAATGGATGTGGTGGAAGATATCGTAAGCCACAATCCGGAGTCCATTGTGATCGTGGATGAGGCTTATGTTGACTTTGCGGGGCGCTCTGCCATCGAACTGGTTTCGGAGTATGACAACCTGATCGTGGTGCAGACGTTCAGTAAGTCCCGGTCCCTGGCGGGCCTTCGGGTGGGCTATGCCATTGCCAATCCAAAGCTGATCGCCTACTTAAACGACGTCCGCTATTCGTTTAATTCCTACAACATGAACCTGACCGCGCAGGTCTTAGGCCTGGCGTCGCTTCAGGATGAAAGCTATTTCAGGGAAAATCTGAAAAAAATCACGACGACCCGGGAGTGGGCGAAAGGGGAATTAGAGAAGCTGGGCTTTGTCTGTCTGGATTCACAGGCCAACTTCCTCTTTGTCACCCATCCTCACTACGATGCCTATGAGATGTATAAAGAGTTAAAGACCGCCGGCATCTATGTCCGCCACTTTGATAAGCCGAGGACCCGTAATTATCTTCGGATCAGCATCGGGACAGAAGAAGAGATGCAGCTTTTATTCGCGTTCTTTAAACATTATGTAAGTTCGGAGGATAAGCAAGACACCTAAAGGAGATTTTGCATGACAGAGTCGATCATTGAAAGCATCATCGAGGCCTTAAACGGGACCATGGGCAGGGAAGCGATTATCTTCATCATCTCCATGATTCCGATTTTAGAGCTGCGGGGCGCGCTTCTTGTGGCGGGGCCCTTGCTTGGCATCCCTGTGACTACGGCGCTGCCGATCTGCATCATCGGGAATCTGATCCCGGTACCGTTCATTTTGTTATTTATCACCCCGTTTTTCAACTGGCTGAAAAAAACGAAATATTTGAAACCCTGGGTGGAGAAACTGGAACAGCGGGCCATGAGCCGCAGCGATCAGATTGAACGATATGAGTTCTGGGGGCTGGTGCTGTTTGTAGGGATACCGCTGCCCGGGACGGGCGCCTGGACCGGATCTTTGATCGCCTCCATGCTGGGGATCAAGTTTAAGAAAGCCTTTCCGGCAGTGGTCATCGGCATCTTTATGGCAGCAGCGATCATGTGCTTTATCTCCTATGTGCTGCTGGGCGGTGTCCATCTGTTGGGCTAAAAAAGAGAAAGGAAAACGCGATGGAACAGAAATATGACGTGGTCTCCCTGGGAGAGTCGCTGATCGATTTTGCCGAGAGCGGTGTGACCGGCCAGGGAAATCCACTGTATGAGGCGTGCCCCGGCGGCGCGCCGTTAAACGTCATGGCCATGCTGGATCGACTGGGGCATAAAACGGCCTATATCAGCAAGGTGGGGGACGATGCGTTCGGCACCCTCCTTATGGATACATTAAAGGATATGGGGACCGATACCGGAAATATGATGGTCGATGCTAAGGTACACACCACGCTCTCTTTTCTCCATACACTGCCGGACGGAGATCGGGCGTTTTCTTTTTATCGGCATCCGGGTGCGGATATCATGTTGACGGAAGAAGAAGTAGATTACGAGCGGATCCGAAACGCAAAAGTGTTCCATATTGGGACGCTTTCCATGACCGATGAACCGGTCCGGACGGCCACGAAAAAGAGCCTTTCGGCTGCGAAAGAGGCAGGATGCCTTATAAGTTTTGATCCGAATCTGAGGGAAGGGTTATGGGCATCCCTTGCGGAGGCAAAAGCACAGATGGACTATGTCTTTCCTTACTGTGATCTCTTAAAGATCGCCGATAATGAGATTCAGTTTGTCAGCGGGAAAAAGGATTACGATGAAGGGATCCGGTATCTTCAGGAGAAGTATCATATCCCGCTCATCTTTCTGACGCTGGGAAAAGACGGCAGCCGGGCGTATACAGAGGAGTACCGGGTGACGTGTCCCGGCTTTTCGGTGAACAGCATCGAGGCCACCGGCGCCGGGGATTGTTTCTGCGGCTGCATGATTCACCAGGTGCTTCAAAAAGGGGGAAAAGGTCTTACCGAAGCGGACCTTAAGGAGATGCTTTTCTTCGGCAACGCGGCGGCCGCGCTTGTGACCACGAAAAAAGGAGCCGCCAGGGCCATGCCGACGGAAAACGAGATTTTTGCATTATTAAAAGAACATAAGGAAAGGGTTACATAGATTTATGGCCATGCGCATCAATAAAGAGCTTCCGTCCCCGGATGCTTTAAAGGAAGAGTATCCGCTGACGAAGGAGCTGGCAGAGATAAAAGAAACACGAGACAGTGAGATCCGGGAGGTCTTTACGGGAAAATCCGATAAATTTATCGTTATCATCGGTCCCTGTTCGGCCGATAATGAGGAGGCGGTGTGCGAGTATGTGAACCGCCTGGCGGGGATAAATGAACGGGTAAAGGACCGGCTCATTTTGATCCCAAGGATCTATACAAATAAACCGAGGACCACCGGGCAGGGCTATAAAGGCATGCTGCATCAGCCGGATCCGGATAAAGCACCGGATCTTTATGCCGGGATCCTGGCTATCCGGAAGCTGCATTTAAGGGCCATCAGGGAGAGCGGTCTGACTGCCGCCGATGAGATGCTCTATCCGGAGAACCGCAGTTACTTAGACGACCTGCTCTCCTACGAGACCGTGGGGGCCCGGTCGGTGGAAGACCAGCAGCACCGGCTCACGGCCAGCGGCATGGATATCCCGGTGGGGATGAAAAATCCCACCAGCGGGGACCTGTCGGTGACCATCAATTCCGTGCTGGCGGCCCAGGGGGCGCACCGGTTCATCTATCGGGGCACGGATGTAAGTACGGACGGGAATCCGCTCGCCCACGTGATCCTGCGGGGCGGCGTGGATAAATATGGCACCAGCATCCCCAACTATCACTACGAGGATCTGATGCGGCTGCTCGCACTGTATGAGGAGATGGATCTGAAAAATCCGGCGGCCGTGGTAGACGCCAATCATTCGAATTCCAACAAGGTCTATCAGGAACAAGGGCGGATTGTCCGGGAAGTCTTACACAGCCGGAAGTATAATCCTGATCTTCACCGGCTGATCAAAGGCGTGATGGTGGAGAGTTATCTAGATGAAGGCCGGCAGGATATCGGGGAGCATATGCGCTATGGCGTGTCCATCACAGATGCCTGCATCGGATGGGAAGATACCGTGCGGCTGGTGGATATGATTGCGGAAGAGTGCTGAAGAAGGCACGGCGCGATCCATACGTGCCGACGGCTCGCGGCTCCGCTGCGCTGCGAGCTCGCCTTACGGCACAGTAGGATCGACGCCTGACCTTAGAGAGGTCTAGTGGCACGGAAAGAGCCACGCCTGTACGGCGCAATAGAGAAGTTCATTAAGATTGATGGCAATGGATATATAGCAGGAGGAAGGAAGCGGACCAGATGACGAGGGAGGAGACCCGCAAAGTTCAGATAGGGGATGTGACCATTGGGGGCGGCAGCCCTGTGGCAATCCAGTCGATGACCAATACGAGGACGGAAGATGTTCCTGCGACGGTGGAGCAGATTCTGGGGCTGGAGCGCGCCGGCTGTGAGATCATCCGCTGTGCGGTGCCGACGATGGAGGCGGCAAAAGCGCTGGGTGAGATCAAGCAGCAGATCCATATCCCGCTGGTGGCGGACATCCATTTTGATTACCGGCTGGCGATTGCGGCCATCCAGCACGGGGCGGATAAGATTCGGATCAACCCCGGAAACATCGGGGATAAGGACCGGGTGCGGCAGGTAGTCGAGGCAGCGAAGGAACGGCAGATTCCGATCCGGGTCGGAGTCAACAGCGGTTCTTTAGAGAAGGAACTGGTGGAGAAATACGGCGGCGTCACCGCAGAAGGCCTGGTGGAGAGTGCGCTTGGGCAGGTGCACCTCATTGAAGGGATGGGGTATGAGAACCTGGTCGTCAGTATCAAGTCCTCGGATGTGCTCATGTGCGTGAAGGCTTATGAGGAGATTGCCGAGGAGTGTCCGTATCCGCTGCATGTCGGGATCACGGAGGCGGGGACGCTTTTAGCCGGCAACATTAAATCTTCCATCGGATTAGGATTGATCTTAAATGAGGGCATCGGAGATACGATTCGGGTGTCCTTAACCGGGGATCCGAGGGAGGAAGTGAAGTCCGCGAAGCTGATCTTAAAGACCATGGGGTTAAGAAAAGGCGGCATCGAGGTCGTCTCCTGTCCCACCTGTGGACGGACGCAGATCGACCTGATCTCTCTGGCAAACCAGGTGGAGGATATGGTGGCGGATATTCCGCTTAATCTAAAGGTAGCAGTCATGGGCTGCGTGGTCAACGGACCCGGGGAAGCAGCCGAGGCGGATCTCGGGATTGCCGGCGGAATAGGAGAGGGGCTTTTGATTAAGAAGGGGGAAGTTATAAGGAAAGTACCGGAAGAAGATTTGCTTGATGCATTAAAGCAGGAGCTGTTAAACTGGCATGAATAAAGCGTTTTTTGATGTATTTCCAACTTTACAGGTAGAGGAGCCGACAAAGGCGCTTTTTGAGCAGACGGAGGTGGAGAAGGTTTCCACCAACTCGAAGCGGACCTTTGTGCGGGTCCGTATCATCGGCGATCATCTGATCGATCAGGCGGCGGTGGACGCCATGGAAGAGACGATCCGGGACCAGCTTTTCCCCAGGGAGAAATTAAAAGTCACGCTCCAGGTGCATTTTGCGCTGCCAGACGATGTGACGCCGCAGCAGGTGTTTCAGGACTATCAGGATAGTTTCCGGCTGGAGATCAAGAAAAAGAGTGCGGTGCTCCTCGGGATGTTTACCGATGCCACGGTCCGTTTTGAGGCGGAGGACATTCTGTGCCTGACGTTAAAAGAGACCATCGTGGCCGATGAAAAGCAGGAGGAGCTGACGCATCTTTTGGAGGAACTGTACCTGGAGCGGTTCGGCATGAAGGTGGAAGTGCGCTCCGTCTGCGAGGCGAAGCAGGCGAAAGAGAAAGACAAGGCGGATTCGGTCTATGACAAAAGGGTATCCGCCATTTCTTCTGCAAAGACTGCGGGAAAGAAAAAAGATACCGGCACTTCCGGACGAAAGAAGAAAGCGGCCGGGAAGCTTATCTATGGCCGTTCGTTTGACGATAAACCTATGGAATTGTCGAAAGTCGATGCGGAGATGGGGGAGATCACTTTCCAGGGGAAGATCTTAAGCGTCTCGACCCGTCAGATCCGCAATGAACGGACCATCCTTCAGTTTGATGTGACGGATTTCACAGATTCCATCACGGTGAAGATGTTTGTCAAAAATGAGAATCTGTCCGCCCTTACTTCTTCTATAAAGGAGGGCGCTTTCGTAAAGATCAAAGGCGTCACCACCATCGACAAGTATGATGGAGAGCTGGTCATAGGATCCGTCAGCGGGATCATGGAGGCGGAGGATTTCACGAAAAAGCGGTGGGATCATGCGCCGGAAAAACGGGTGGAACTGCACTGCCATACGAAGATGAGCGAGATGGATGCTGTCTCTGATACGGTGGAAGTCGTAAAGCGGGCCCACGACTGGGGACAGAAAGCGGTGGCCATCACCGACCACGGCGTGGTGCAGGCATTTACGGATGCGGATCACTACATGAAATCTCTGCCGAAAGACGATCCTTTTAAAGTCATCTACGGGGTGGAAGGTTATCTGGTGGATGACCTGCAGGATATCGCGGTGAATGCCAAAGGCCAGTCCTTAAACGGGACCTACGTGGTCTTTGACCTGGAGACCACGGGCTTAATTTCCGTGAAAGATCAGATCATCGAGATCGGTGCGGTCAAAGTAGCCGGAGGCGAGATCACGGATCGCTTCAGCACATTTGTAAACCCGGGACGGCCGCTGCCGGAAAAGATCGTGAAGCTGACCGGGATCACGGACAATATGGTGAAGGACGCACCGGAGATTTCCGGGGTGTTAAAGGATTTTCTGGATTTTATCAGTGATGCGGTGCTGGTCGCACATAATGCCGGTTTTGATATGGGTTTTCTGGAGCAGAGCATGCGCTACCAGGACCTGGAAAGCGATTTTACGTATGTGGATACGGTGGCTCTTTCCCGCGTACTGCTCCCCAATCTCTCGAAATATAAACTGGATACGGTGGCGGCCGCGCTTAAGATCTCGTTAGAAAATCATCACCGGGCGGTGGATGATGCGCTTGCCACGGCAGAGATTTTCCTGAAATTTGTGGATATGTTAAAAGAGCGGGGGATCACGGACCTTACTCATTTAAACCAGTTCGGAGTGAGCAACCCAAATACGGTCAAAAAACTGCCCTACTACCATGTGATCATCCTGGCCAAGAATCAGACCGGCCGGGTGAATCTGTATCAGCTGATCTCCAAGTCCCATCTGGACTATTTTGCCCGCAGGCCCAGGATTCCAAAGAGCGAGCTTTCCAAACACCGGGAAGGCCTGCTGGTGGGCAGCGCCTGCTCGGCAGGGGAGCTGTTTCAGGCATTATTAGATGAAAAATCGGAGGATAAGATCGCCCGGATCGTCCACTTCTATGACTATCTGGAAGTACAGCCGGTGGGGAATAACCGGTACATGATCGACAGTCCCAGGATCAGCGCGGTAAATTCCGAGGAAGATATCAGGGATCTGAACCGGAAGATCGTCGCTTTGGGGGAGAAGTACCACAAGCCGGTGGCGGCGACCTGCGACGTCCATTTCCTGGATCCGGAAGACGAGGTCTACCGCCGGATCATCATGAAGGGGAAAGAGTATGAAGATGCAGATCTTCAGGCGCCTTTATATCTGCACACCACCGAGGAAATGCTGGAGGAATTTAGTTATCTGGGGGAAGATAAGGCAAAAGAGATCGTGATCACGACGCCGAATCAGATCGCGGATGAGATCGAGCGGATCTCCCCGGTGCGGCCGGATAACTGTCCGCCGGTGATCGAGGATTCGGACCAGACCCTTCGCGAGATCTGCTACGAAAAAGCGCATTCCATGTACGGAGAAAACCTGCCAAAGATCGTGGAGGACCGGCTGGATCGGGAACTGACATCCATCATCTCCAACGGGTTTGCGGTGTTATATATCATTGCCCAGAAACTGGTGTGGAAGTCCAACGAGGACGGGAATCTCGTGGGCTCCAGAGGATCGGTGGGATCCTCCCTTGTGGCCACCATGGCGGGGATCACGGAGGTAAATCCGCTGCCGCCGCATTATTATTGCAAAAAATGTCATTACTCTGATTTCGATTCCGAGGAAGTGAAAGCCTATGCCGGGGGCTGCGGCTGGGATATGCCGGATAAAGTCTGCCCGGTGTGCGGGGAACCGCTTACCAAAGACGGCTTTGACATTCCTTTTGAGACGTTCCTTGGGGTTAAAGGCAATAAGGAGCCGGATATCGACCTGAATTTCTCCGGAGATTACCAGTCCGGCACGTCAACGGAACGCATGTCGTCCTTAAAATCCGCCCACTCCTTGCATTTTCCTTTGGCCACGGCGCCTTTCCGGACCCGCTCCATGATGGTAAAAGACTCCTCAAAGTCCAGCCCCTTTCCGATCAGATAGAGCATGATATCATCCCGGGTGCAGATGGCCGTGGAAATAGTGGCCTGCCCGCTTTTGATCAGATCCTGCGCATTATTTAACCATACATCTGTGCCATGGGAAAGCCCGGAAATCCGGATCAGATCCGAGAGCTTCTCCGGCTTCGTATCCATCACCATCTTCATAACAAATTCCGTACCGAATTCCGGAATGCCAAGGCATCCCACCTGGGTGCCGCCAATCTGATCGGGCGTGATCCCAAGGGCCGACGTATCGTGAAACAGCGACATGACCCCCTTATCATCCAGCGGAATCTCGGTGGCCTTAAAGGGATGGTCTTCATTATATTCATTCTCCAGGGCCGTAGACGTGATGAATTCCTCCAGCGCCCGAATCATGGTCGGGTCATCATGGCCCAGGATATCTAACTTCAACAGGTTGTGGTCGATGGAGTGGTAATCAAAATGCGTGGTAATGATATCCGTCGACATATCGTTGGCCGGATGCTGCACCGGGGTGAACGTATTGATATCCTCCCCGTGGGGCAGGACGAT
>Ga0192245_10623_pt1 | contig 14066 bp, 9 predicted proteins | sample Koala_Koa27_M3_FD_131238 | JGI IMG/M metagenome (GOLD analysis project Ga0192245, IMG submission 131238) | Enriched cells from koala feces incubated with labeled cellulose particles, San Francisco Zoo, California, United States - Koala_Koa2-7_M3 ...
TCAAAGCAGCCGGACTGGAGATAAAAGAGGTCATGTCTGAAATTATAGAAAACGAATTAGTAAGAGATAATCGATAAAAAGCACAACTGTCAATTATCAATTATCAATTATCAATTATTACCATATATGGATAAAGAAACTGATTTCCCGAATTTCGACGATATTCGGCCACTTAGAAATGAGGAGGTAAAAGGTGCAATTAAGGAATTAATTGCGAATGAAGATTTTCAGCGGGCTTTTCGTTACATTAAGCCGGATCTGAACTGGGATGAATTTTCTCAGGTAATGCGTACCTGCAAAACAAAAGAAGAATTCAAGGGAATACTGGCCTATGATGCAGTGATGATGGTTGCTAAAAACACGACCTTCTCATTGACGATATCCGGACGCAGCCGTCTACCCAAACACCATGAACCCTGTACCTTTATTTCCAACCACAGGGATATTGTACTGGATGCCTCTTTCCTGAATGTCATGCTGTTTGATGTAGGCTACGGATTAACCCAGGTGGCCATAGGGGACAACTTATTGATCCGCCCCTGGATTGAAACCTTAGTCCGGCTGAACAACAGCTTTATTGTCAAACGAAGTGTTTCCGTTCGTCAGAAACTGGAGGAAAGCAGGAAACTCTCTTCCTATATTCACCATACCATAAGAGATACCAAAGAATCGGTCTGGATCGCACAGCGGGAAGGACGTGCCAAAGATTCCAACGATAAAACCCAGAGCAGTATTCTTAAAATGCTCAATATGGGAGGAACCCGGGATATTCTGTCCAACCTTATGGAACTTAATATTGTTCCGGTAGCTATCTCCTATGAGTATGACCCCTGTGATTTCCTGAAAGCACAGGAATTCCAGCAAAAACGGGACAACCCTGATTTTGTGAAAAGTAAACGGGATGATCTTCTCAACATGGAAACCGGAATCCTGAATGACAAGGGAAGGGTTCATTTCACAATTACTTCTCCCATTAATGAACAGTTATCCCAACTGGATCCGGCAATGGATAAAAATGAATTATACTGCACAGTTGCCGGTATTATTGACCGGGAAATATATAAACATTATCGTTTCTATCCATGCAATTATGTTGCTTATGACCTGCTGACCGGAACCAACCGGTTCAGTACCAATTACGGACTAAAAGACAAAAAATTCTTTGAAGCCTATTTGCAGGGCCAGTTGGATAAAATTGTATTACCCGATAAAGACGAAGCATTCCTGCGTACTAAAATACTGGAAATATATTCCAATCCATTAATCAATCATCTGGCTAATCAGGAATAGGTTTCCTGGTTTCGGACGATGATTACATATATAAGAGGAAGAGGCTTAAAAAACTCTTCCTCTTATATATTTTTAAAAAGAAGTATTCATCCTGTAAAGAACTTCTTTCCATAAGACCTCTCCTACCCGGGAGGAAGTATTCACTGAAGCTCCAGGATATAGGTTCCCTTAGCCGGTATAGCCAGCGAACCACTCAGGTCCATAGGTTGCCCGGTGATCACCTCACGCCCGGTCCTGCTATTCTGAAGCACCTCTCTGAAACGGTACATGTCTATGGTTTCTTCCTGGTCATGGCCATTCAGGATAACCAGCACAGTGGTCCCTTCTTTTATCCGTGCATACACATAACATCCTGTCTGGTCCGGTGTGTAATGGATCAATTTGCCCTGGGTAACCGCCTGATTGTTTTTCCGCCATTGGAGCAAGGTCTGCATGTAGTCCCAGGCTTCGTTCTGCAAGGGTGTCCGGCCTTCCTTAGTAAATGCATCTACCGGGTCACCGGGCCATCCGCCGGGAAAATCTTTCCGGAGATTTCCGTCTCCTTCTCTTTTTTCTCCGCTCATCAGAATTTCCATACCATAATAAAGCTGGGGAATACCACGGGTAGTTAATAAAAATGCCAGGGCTTGTTTATAGCGCCGGAGATCGGTTTCGTCTTTCTTCACAAACCGGCTGAGATCATGGTTATCCAGGAAAATAAGGATGTTATCCAGGTCCGCATGCAAAAAATCCTGCGCCAGTAATTCATACAGCGTTCCGAAACCACGAAAATGTCCCGGATTCAGTTCTTTGGCTTCCTCATCCCGGATAGCAAAAACCTCTTCACAGGCAAAAGTCAGCCCAAAATCCATAATGGTTTTCAGATAGCTTTCTTTATCGCTGACCTTAGAATTACGTTGCCACCACGCTGTAGCAGGAACCTTTGAATACCAGGCTTCCCCGACAATGTTGAATTCCGGATATTCTTCCAGCACTTCTTTACACCAACGGGCCATAAAATCGAAATCCGCATAGGGATGAGTATCCTGACGGATCCCATCAATACGGCTATATTCAATCCACCAGATACTATTTTGTATCAGATAAGTAGCCAGATGCCTGTTCCGTTGGTTCAGGTCAGGCATGCCCCGGGTAAACCACCCGTTTACAGCAGCATCAATTTCCGTCTGAGGGGCATGTACATCCATCACGGGCCACAGGTAATGCGTCGTCTGTTCAAAAGCTTCCTGATGATTCAGCCAGTCTTTGGCCGGCAGGTCTTCCATCCACCAGTGATCACTGCCACAATGGTTAAAGATCATATCCATGACTACTTTCAGTCCCTTCCGGTGGGCCTGTTCAATAAGATCACAATATTCCCGGTTCGTTCCGAAACGGGCATCTACCTGGTAAAAATCAGTAATCGCATAGCCGTGATAGGAACCGCCACGTTGTTTATTTTCCTGCACAGGATTCAGCCAGATAGTAGTAAATCCCAGGTCGGCGATATAATCCAGTCTGTCCATTACTCCTTTCAGGCCTCCTCCATGACGGGAATTCGGCTGATTCCGGTCTATCACCACATCCTTATAGGCATTATCATTGGAAGGATCACCATTCGCGAAACGATCCGGAGTGATCAGATACATCACATCCGCAGGAGTAAAACCGGCGGCTCCCGGAGAAGTAGCACGGGGCTTTAACTCATACGTATAGGTTTGTGTTTTCTTTCCGTCACGAAACAGGATATCAAAGGTGCCCGGCTGCGCCTCCGGAGTGACTTTCAGATACAGGAAGAGGTAATTCGGATTATCCACCTGCACTACTTCATCCAGTTGTACTCCGGGATACTCAAGGGATACTCTGGAGGCAGCAATATTCGTTCCATATACCATCACCTGCAAGACCGGGTTTTTCATGTCCACCCACCAGAAAGCAGGTTCTACCCGTTGGATATCTGCTATAGCCAGTGCTACACTGACATAACAGAGGAAAAAATTAATATTCTTTTTTCATATTTTTAATTTTGCAGCATTCGTTTCTAAAGATAGGGAATCCTTTCCATTCCTGCTTATTTCAGCGGATTTCCAGGATAACATATTGATACGGGTCTAACAGGAGCTGTTCCGGCATCTGTCCCTCTTCAACCGTGCACAGGTTTTGAAAAGAGCTGCCTGCAAATGCAGCCGGTACCGGAACGGACTGCTGTTCATCCCTTACATTCACGGCAATTAAATAACTCCGGCCTTGTCCCCTTCTTTCAAACAGCAGGATATGGTCATCCGGATAGGTATGGAGTTCTCCTCTACGCAGGGGTTCGTGGGTATGATAGATAGCCATCAACTGCTTATATTCTTCCCGGAGTGGCTGATTCATGGACCAGTCTATAGGGGTCGGATAAAAAAAGTTGATCTTGTCCGGATAGCCTACTTCCTGTGAACTGTAGATCATAGGACACCCCGGCATAAAGGCAGAGATCACGAAGGCTGCCATAGATCCACGTTCACCATTCCACTCCTGAACCGGTGACTGGCCTGCCGTTTCATCGTGATTCGTACTAAAACGTAATTTATGTTTACCGGCCGGTATGTCTGCATATTCTTCCCGGTGAGCTTCAAACAGACAGGAGGCTGGTATTTCTTTCAGGAAGACCTGCCGCATCCGGTGGTGAAAATCCCAGCCATAATTCAACTGGAAACCCGCTTCAAAATGGTCAGGCCGTTTGCCTTCCGCTAATAAAAGCAACCGGGTATCCGGTATCCCCAACAACGTATCATTTGCCTGCCGGAGAAAATCAGCAGGTACATAATCCACCGCATCACACCGGAACCCGTCTATTCCGATATCGGTTATCCAATATTTCATGGCCTCAATCATCGCCAGCCTCATTTCCATATTATCATAATTCAGGTCGGCCACATCCCGCCAGTCAGTACCCTCCGGCCAGATAATCTCTCCCTGGTCATTTTGTGTGTACCAGGATTTATTTTCTATCCACGGATGATCCCAGGCCGTATGGTTAGGCACCCAGTCAATGATCACCCCCACCTCTTTCCTGTGACACTCCCGGACTAATTCCCTGAACTCTTCGATTGTTCCGAATTCAGCATTCACCGACCGGTAATCCCGGACACAATAAGGAGAATTGACTGACTTCTCTTTTCCGGTCTCATGGATCGGCATAAACCAGATCACATTGGCTCCCAACTGTTTGATGGAATCCAGGTAAAAACTGATTGCCCGGAAAGGACGCTCTTCCGTAAAAACACGGGGATTGACCTGATAGATCACGATATCTTCCAGATCCGGTAACTGATACCGGGATAGGGAAGTCTCACTTACAGAAGAAAAGCCGGAACAACCCAGTAGCAGAATACAGGATAAGAGCCATATATACTTTTTCATATCAACGGATTTAAAATCAATAAACACAGAGCCGGTACGGGCACAGAACCTGAAAAATCAGGGGCTCCGTACCCTAACCTACACCCTCTTATTTCCACAAAGGATTTTGTACCAAACCCGGGTTTACCATAAGGGCGGATTCCGGAAGAGGATACCATTCATATTTACGTTCCCGTTGTGCAGGCAGCAGACGGCCATCTTCCGTAGCACGGCCAAAGAACCACCATTGCCCCTGTGTGAACTTATCATGCCTGCGCAGATCGGTACGGCGACGGCGTCCTTCACAAAGGAATTCCAGCCCCCATTGACTTAACATCCAATCCAGATCAAAGGAAGAGAATCCAGGCCCCGGATCATTTTCCACCAGACTCCAGTCCGCATCTGAATAATACCGCTTTCTCACCTGGTCAACCAACCGTTTTCCTTCATCCGAAGCACCGGCACGCATCCTGCATTCAGCCAGCATATAAATGACTTCTGTCAAACGGAACTCTATTTCATAAGCATTCCGGGAATCAAAGACTGCAGGAGCCATCGGATATTTGATTAACCGTAAGCCGGAATTGGTTTCTCCCCAGCGGGAAGACATCACTGTTTCCAGATTCCGTCCTATGTTCTGAAAGGTTCCTAACTGGTCTACATACACCAAATCCTGTCCGTCCCGGTCTGCATCTGCCTGCAGAGGGACTCCTTCCGTATCTGTGATCAACCCTTTCAGGAACATGCCATGGTAATTATTTTCATTTGTATCCCACTCATAATTTCGTTTACGGATGTCACGGTCATCAAACCGCTCATACACAGCACCCAGTTTGTCATTATAAGGAGCATCTAAGAAACAGATTGGATTATCCGTGCCACCCAGTTCCAATACATTTCCTGTATTATCATAGGAAGGTGCCAGGATCACACAATTCCATCCACTGACTCCATTGTAGGTCCCACCCAGGTAATCCCAGATATTATAAGACAGAAATGGCATGTTCCGCATCCACCCTCCGTTCATATTACTTTCCGAACTGGCAAAAGCCATAATTATTTCCGGAGAAGTATGATTTCCGACATTAAACAGATCCCTGTAATCATTTGCCAGGGCATATGTTCCATAAGTTCCCCCAAGGATCGCTTCACACACGGTGGCACACTCTGCAAAGCGGTCTTCGTTAATAAATACGTTGGCATTGAACAACAGGCGTGCTTTTAATACCCGGTTCATAGCCTGGTTCATCCGCTCCACTTTATTGACCGGTAAATGGGGTAAGCATTCATCCAGTTCAGCGACCAGGAAGTCAAAGATGATCTGACAGCCCTGGTTAAAGTCAGGGTCCACACTGGCCGGAATATCATCCATCTCTGCAGCCGTGTATAAAGGAATAGCTCCTCCCCAGACTTCGAACACATTATAATAGGCCCAGGCTCTCAGGGTACGGGCTTCCGCCTTATAACTTTCCAGTGCTTCTTCTGTCAGCCCTATATCCTCCGGAGACAGGGCTTCGAGATCTTCCAGGATCACATTACACATCCCGATGGTTTTCCAGGCTGTTTCCCAGGAAGAACGGATGATAGAGGAGGCAGGTGACCAGTTATGCACAGAAAGAACATATTTTTCTCCGTCATCATAGCCCCATAATCCTCCATTCCATACTCTCCAGGCGACCTGGTCAGCAGAAAACTCCTGCAGGTAAAAGAAATATTCCGCATAGCTCATAAAACCTGTATAATAAATAGAAGCCAGGGCATTCTGTACGCTGGTTTCGTCTTCATAATATTCAGAAGCCGGCACTTCACTATGCACCTCTTCTGTTAAATCAAAGCAGGACTGTAAGGTTATACCCAGTATAACAGCTACACACCATATATATATTGCTTTTTTCATCGCGTTATTTTTTAGGTTGTTTTTATTTGAAATTGATAGTCACTCCCAGGGTAAATACCATGGCCTGGGGATAAGCTCCTGAGTTATCTACTCCCGGATCAATGCCATTTACTGCAACGATCGAAGGATCATTTCCTGAATATTTGGTAATCGTAAACAGGTTTTTAGCCGACAGATAGACCCGCATGCTGTTCATAAACTTATTCTCACGGGGTTGCAGGTTATAGCCTACCGTCACATTTTCCAGTTTAAAGAAATTTCCTTTTTCAAGAAAATAGGAAGAGATCAGTCCACCGGGATGCTTTAATTCAGTATCATACGCTGAACGAAGAATATTAGAGCTTCCGGCGCCTTCCAGCCCCATACCATACAGACGATCGTTATAAATATCGAAGCCAAAAGCGCCCCGCCAGAACATATTCAGGTCAAATTGTTTATACCGCAACGTATTGTTCCAGGAAAGAAAAACCTTCGGGGCTCCGTTTCCTATAAACCGTTTATCTTCTATCTGTGCATCCCCGATCGGGATGATCTCATTGTTCCGGTCATAGACCAGCATGTTTCCGTTTGCATCGACTCCTGCTGTTTGTAACCCGTAGAACTGGCCGATCTTACCGCCTTCTGCTACCCGGAAATAGTATTCACTGCTACCCGGGCCGCCTTTTCTTTTATATTCAGGTAACTGGCCTCAAACACATCATTGGACAGCTTTTTCAGTTTAGTGATACCCTGAGATAAAATGATCCCGGAGCTCCATTTCACAGGGGTCTTTTTCAGAATATCCCCATCTAAACTTATTTCAACCCCCTGGTTTTGTATGGTTCCCACATTTACCAGAATCTTTTCATGGACAAACGGAGGCTGGGGAGCCGTATAATTATAGAGCAGGTTCCGGGATTGGCGGTCATAATATTCTACAGATCCCCGGAGCCTGTTCCAGAAAGAAAAGTCAATCCCGATATTAGTAACCACGGCTTTCTCCCACGCCAGTGCCGGATTGGCATTCACGGCAGGAGCATATCCGGTTACCCACCGTCCATCCATGTAATAATTACCTTCTGCTTTATAATTTTGCTGAGACAGATACGGGTCAAAATCCGAACGTCCGGTTACCCCATACGAAACACGTGGTTTTAACATATCCACCATTTGTACCTGTTGCATAAAAGGCATATTGGCCATTTCCCAGGCTACGGATCCTGCGACAAAACTTCCCCATTTATTATCCGGTCCGAATTTGGTGGAACCTTCATGCCGGTAGGAAGCAGATGCCATTAACAGATCTTTCCAGTTATAGTTGATCCGTCCGAATACACCGATTAGTTTAGCACTGTTCTTTTTGGATTCCAGCTCTGCTTTTCCTTCTTTCAGGTACGTACCCGAGCCCAGGTCATTCCATTTGGTCTGGTCAAATGCAAAGTTGTTGTTTACCGCTTTCAGTTCTTCAAAATTACTTTCTTCATAACTGTATCCTGCCACGATCTTAAAATCATGATCCTCGAGGCTTAAGGTGTAGTTACCCAACAATTCCGTACGGTTAGTCCACCATTTCTGGTTTTTACGTTCTGCTTTTCCGGTATATCCGTTCCAATACGAATCAGCCGAAGTAGAGGGATTGTATTCATAATAATCATAATCATTATAGTTCAGGGAGTGATTCAGGGACACATTCAAGGATTGATTGGCCTGTTTCAGAATATGTACTTTTAATTCCGCCGAACCCAGGATGTAGTTCCGGTCGCCCTGCTTATCCACCAGATCCAGTTGGCTCTTCGGATTGGAAGCCCCTGTCGGAGAAGTGGGTTGATAATAATTTCCTGTTGATTCATCCCAGACCGGCATGGTCGGGTTGGTAGTCAGGGCACCTCCCCAAGAAGCCTGTCCTTTATCTTCTTTTACCTTACGGGCATTCAGGCTGGCAGTAAGTTCGACCCAGTTATCTAATCCTCTTTGCTGTATGCTGAAACGTCCGCCATATTCCTGCCGGGCTGTTACCATATCCAGACCGGTTACCTTCCGGTAGTTGACAGAAGCGCCATAGGAACCGTTTTTGGTCGTACCGTCCAGACTCAGATATTGATTGACGTCATAACTAAAATCCCGTAACAGCAGGTCCCACCAATCCGTAGAAGCACCGTAATCCGTATCCCGGTTATATTGCCGGAATTCTTCAGGTGTTAATATGTCGGGTTTAGGTTTAGCCACATTCACTCCAAACCAGCTATCATATGTAATCCGGCTGATTCCTTCCTGGCCGGATCCCCGGCGGGTGGTGATCAGGATCACCCCATTGGCACCACGGGTTCCATAAATAGCAGCCGAACCGGCATCTTTAAGTACAGTGATGGATTCAATATCCTGGGGAGACAAACTCCGGTAATCTCCTCCGGCAATTCCATCGATAATAATCAGGGGGGAATTGGAGGCTGTCAGAGAAGCCGCTCCACGGATCTGTAATGCACTGGCCAGATCAGTTTCTTCCTGGTTAAGTTCGCCGGTAAAATTAATACTCAAACCAGCGACTTTTCCCTGTAACATCTCCATGGGATTGCTCATGGCTCCCTGCTGGAAATCACTGCGGTTTACCTGTACAATAGAACTGGATAATTCTTTTTTACTGAGCGATCCGTAACCTACGACGACTGCTTCATCGAGGGCTTCCACACTTTCGTGCAGAGTGATCCGGATCACTTGCTGGCCGGTATAGGCTATTTCCTGGTCTCTGTACCCGATATAAGATACCTGAATCATATCATCCGGTTTCAGGCCGGATAAGGTAAACTCACCGGAAAGATCGGTGATCGTACCGTTAGGGGTCCCTTTCACCAAAACAGTGGCACCGATCACTCCGTCACCGAAATCATCCGTCACCACTCCTTTGACGGTACTTTGCTGGGCAAAAAGATTAAGTGAAACAAATAAGCTAAAGAATAGTAAACAGAAATGGACGGGATATTGATCCCACCTGGTTCTTTTCTTAATAGCGTTGCTCTTTTCCATTGATATAGTTTTTAAGATTAATAAGATTACCGGTAATCCATCGGTTTACCGGGGTCAACAACAGCTACAAATAAAAGGAGATTATGGGGATACCTTTAGACAGAAGTAAACCGGAAGTAAATTTCCGGGAATCAAACAAGAGAATAATAACCTAATAATCAATTCATTACAAATACCAGACAGCGAAAGGGAAGTAAATTTCCCTCTCCCTTACTAACCACAAAAAATAGCTCCTGACACCGGATTTTCTACAAATCCGGCTGGCAGACCTGTCTGATCCGCTCCTCAAAATCCTCATCCGGGTGGAAAGCTTTGGACTTGACTTTATGACGGTAATTATAAACCGTACGTAGGGTATAATGCAGGAAAGTGGCAATTTTAGTACTATCCGTAATGCCTAAACGAACCAGAGCAAAGATCCGTAATTCGTGGTTTAATGATTGGTCTTCCTTTACCGGATACCGTTCTTCCTCCCGTAAAAGTTTATTAAACTCTTCCACAAAATCCGGATAGATGGCCAAGAATGCTTTATCAAAATTGGCATATAGATCTTTCAACTCCTGGCTGCCATTATCTGCCTTTCCGGTGACTTTCAGAATATCATTCAACTGGCCTACTTTGACCTTCCGGTTCACAAACACTTTAAATTTCTGGAATTTATCAATGTATTCCGTACAGATCTCCAGGAAGGTGCCTATTAATTGCTCTTTTATATAATTTGCTTCTTTCAGGTTCGTGTTCATTTCTTTATGAATACGATTCGCTTGCTGCAGATCCGTATTTAATTTATTCAGGCGCTCATTGATCTGTAAGATCTCCTGCTGTGCCCTGGATAATTTGTTGATCTGCCGTTTAATAAAGCCCAGCGTAATAATAAGTATACAGGACAGGAGACTGACCACGCCCAGGAGAAGCATCAGCTTTTTTGCTGCTGCAAACGCTCCGTCTGATAGGCCTCATTAATAATGGGGAATACCATGGAAGTCTGGGTATTACGCAAACGTCCGTTAAAGAAATTGGCATCATCCATACTTTTCTTAATATACACATTGGCTCTTTTAATATCTCCGTCCAAAAACAGCAGGTGCGCCAGAAAACGGAGGGAAATATTTTCTTTATTAGCAGCCTTGATATCCGCAATAGCAGACTGTGCCAGATACACCTTACGCTGCCACTCATCCTCCTTTTTTTCTGCCAGATAAGCCAGTATGGAAGCCAAGAGAGCAAAATCCCGGGTATCCGGCCGCAACCGCTCATAATACGATAACAACAATTCTTCAGCCCGGTCAAACTCTCCGGTCTCAATATAATACGTACCGTAAGCCAGGACATAATCAAAGGAGGGAGTAGGGACTACCCGCAGTAAAGAATCCTGATACGCAGCGCGGAGACGGGAGATCTCATGAATTTCATACCCCTCCTGGTAAAATTCGGAATAATAAATATACGTATCGCGGAAAGTCTTATAATACAGCACCTGCAAATGAGGAGCCAGAACAGCCTGGTCTACCGTCCGGAGTAAATCAATCGCTTTTTCAAACATACAGGCTTTCGCCAACATAGAAGCCAGTTGGAATTTACTCTCCTGTATCCAGTCCGTATTTCCTATTTCCTCTGCCAGGCGTAATCGCTGGTTCGCGTAGTAGATAGCCGTATCACAGCGAAAGATCCCATATTCTTTAGCCAATTGCTGATATAACAGATACTGGTCTTCCGGTGTTAAAAAGGCAGCAGATAACTTAAACTGAAGATTTTCAATATAGCTGACCTTTTGTTGGGTATAGATCTCCTCATTCCGGATGGTCTGGTCCAACTCTGTCAGTAAAGAATCCAAAGGATTACCGGCCACACAAAAAGAAAAGCTTATACAAAAAGTAAGGATCAACGCATATCGTTGAAAAACAGACCAGGAGTTCATCTTATTTTTCATGGTATATTCCAATAGCCGGGATAGTGTATAATACTTGTATGGTTTTCCGGTGTAAAACTAAAAAATAATTACGAACAATAGCAGGATTAGAGCAAAAGTTTACACCCTGGCCCTGAATTCTCCTACCTGTTTTTTTCTAATTCCTTTTTATCCCCTCCAGGCAGGAGATAGCGAATGAATCATCAGAACGGATAACCTACCGCTAAATGGTATCCCATCCCTTTCTTAAATTCCGGAATATTGTAATATCCGCTTTTACCCGTATCATACGGGACATGTAATCCGACTCCCACATCAAACCGGATGACCAGGAAATTCAGGTCATACCGGAGGCCCGCTCCGGTACCGAGTGCTAATTCCTTGAAGAAATTACTATCCTTTAATCTTCCTCCCGGGCGGTTCGGATCATCCCGTAATAACCAGACATTTCCGGCATCTAAGAAAACAGATCCGTGCAGATCTCCCATAATACGAAAACGATATTCTACATTTGCTTCAACCTTAAAGTCTCCTGTCTGGTCAAAAAAAGGCCCACTTACTATCGTCTTTCGGCACAAAGCTACCGGGACCGATGCTCCGGATGGTAAAGGCACGTATACTATTCGCACCGCCCACATAAAACTGTTCACTATAAGGTGACACCCGGGCATTTCCATAACTATAGATAGCGCCCGCCATGATCCGGCTGGCAATCGCCTGGTTCCGGTCTATGTTATAAGTATAACGGATCTCACTGGTCCCTTTGATGAACTGGGCATAGGGATTATTGAAAAGCTCTTTCCCCTCTTTATTATAATCTTTTCCGATCGAATAAAGCGCATTGATAATATTTCCTGCCTGGGAAACAGACGTCTGCCACCAGAAATGATTGCGGTGGGAAGGAACCTGTCCGTCATCATACGTATACGTATATCCCATCTGGGGGATGAACTGGCTCTGCAAACTTTGATACAAAGCTGGATTTTCATCTGTTATATCCTCAAATTCTCCTGTTGTATGTTGCAAAAGATTATATGACAACCGGAAAGCCGTAATAGAATGCCGGCTGACTAAGGTAGGCTGGAAATCATAGACCACACTTCCACCAAACGACAGCATCCGGAAATAACCTGCCCGGTTCAGCAAATTCGCATACAACCGGAAATTCGTACTGGAGGGATAAAGGTATTCCTTATGAATAAAACCGGGGAAAAGGATCTTCGGGATACTCAATGTCGTACTCAAACCAATCTCATAACTGTTAATAGAGGAAGAATTCCCGTCTACCCGGTTACCCGTATTCCATTCGTAAGATCCCTTCAACTGAACGCCGAAGATCTCTCCCCCACCGAACATATTCCGTTTCGTCAGTCCAAAGACAGCACCCGGCCCGGTCTGGTCATTACTTTTAGTGGTCAGATTGACTTCAAATTCACCGTCCAGCGGGAGGTCATATACTGTTTTTATTGTCAGATCCAATGTATCCGTACGCCGGGAAGTATCGCGGGGTGAGAATTGCATCTCCGCGTAACGGAAAATACCTAAAGAAGAAAGAGCCTTCTGAGTATTATCCTGCTTATCCTGCGTAAAAAGATCTCCTGTCTGAAATTTCAGCCGGTTATACAATACGCCCGGACGAACACGGAGTTTATCTTCATAACGGATCTTCAGGTCTTTATAATAGATGGAATCTGTAGGTTCCTCATTATAAAAACCATGCAGGTCAAAAGAGATATTCCCGATCTTCCAGGGACGCATCGCAATCCGGGGAACATTATCCTCCCGTACCACCCGCAGAGAAACCTTGCCCGGAACTAACAGCGTATCGGCCTGATAAACAATATAATCCGGACGGAAATAATAATATCCATTATTCCTTAACATTTTAGAGATCCGGTTTCGCTCACTTTCCAGCTTCACCGCATTAAAATTATCTCCTTTATGAAGAAGCGTTTCATTGAGTGTGGATTTGATCAACGTGTCGATCCGGTGTCTCATGCGGGTGTATTGAATACTATCATAGGTATACCCATGTCCCATCTGTACGGTATACCGGATTTTTGCCTTGCGCTCATTTTTCTTATCCGGAATCACTTCAAAAGAGGTTCCCCCGTCAAAATAACTGTTTTCTCTTAATAAATTATAGGCCACTTTTGTCCGGACTTCCGGATTCACAGTGCTGATAAATACCGGTTTGGCTGCAAACCGGTTAAAGATCCATCTGGCCACTTTTCCTTCTTTGTTTACAAAAGCATTGTACACCCACAACCCGACAGGCAGGGGAAACCGGACGGAAGAACTCCCTAACAGCGCATTGTTTGGAGGATACTTTAAAGCAGCTTCCACCTCATCTAAGGCTTCATCTCCGGCCTTAGACTTATCTTCATCCGTCACTTCTATCTTTTTGATTCCCGTGTATAACACCTCTCCTTCCGGAAGATTTTTAGTAGTCGAACAGGAAATAAGGAGCCATCCTGTTAAACAGCAAATCAAAAAGCGATAAGAAAAAACCCGCCATTTTTGCGTCCTCTCTGTCCCGGTGCTCTGTATGTGATATATGCTTCTCATCTGGCAGTGACTACCTCCTTTTCGTCATTTACAGGTTTA
>Ga0192245_10624_pt1 | contig 14065 bp, 18 predicted proteins | sample Koala_Koa27_M3_FD_131238 | JGI IMG/M metagenome (GOLD analysis project Ga0192245, IMG submission 131238) | Enriched cells from koala feces incubated with labeled cellulose particles, San Francisco Zoo, California, United States - Koala_Koa2-7_M3 ...
TATAATTGGTGGTATAGTGCTTTTATTACATGTAAGATTCTTAAAAATGTGTTCATTGAAATCACAATGTTTTTATGTGTGTAAGAAAATGTTTTATTAGAATATCTATGTCAAAAGGCTTGCAAAGATGTTGCTTGGGTCTATGTGTTATGTAATAGTCTATTCTATTTGCAAGTTGTTTATAATCTTTCGGCGTGAACGTCCAAAGGTCGGATTCTTCTTTCAGTATATACTCTGCAGCACCTTGTCCCTTACATATCATATAAGGTACTCCACAGGCTGCCGCTTCCGTACAAACACAGCCAAATCCTTCAAAATAGCTGGGTAAAACAAACAGATCAAGACTGTGATAGAATGCCGCCAGTTCATGATGATGCACCTCCCTCCTAAATTCGACAATGTCTGTCAAATTCAACTCCTGCACCAAGTTTATGCAATCCTGCAAAGTAGGACCCGAACCTACAAATATCATTTTCAAATTATCCTGGTTGCTTTTTAAAATATCCAATGCACGTATCAGTGTCTCTTGACTCTTCAAGTCTACAAAGTTCGCAATGCGGCCTATTGTAAATGTATGATGTATAAAACGGCTTTCACTATAAAAGATGGAACAGTCTACGCCATTGTATAGAACATAAGAATATTTAATCTTTGCCGATTTTTCATTTTCTACTACCTGCAATGCCCTCTTATAGGAGTCGAAATATAAAGAATCAGTAGGATGAGGAAATTTACGCAACGATTCCTCTACAAAACGGCTCACACAAACGTGACAATCCATTTGATTAAACAACTTTGTGCTCATTCGAGTCCGAAACACGGCATTCCACCTCTTTGTAGCAAAACAACCATTTCTGATATTAAAAGGATCTAAATCATGATGCTGGACCAACGCTTTTATATTATGATTTATATGCTTTAGTACCAACGGAAATGCAGCAAAGCGAGCCGTATGACCGTGAGCAATAGCGATATTATTGACATCAATATTCAATCGCTTTACAGCTTGCATAAATAGACGGCAGTTAATTCCATTAGTCAATCCATTCAGGATATATGAGGGCATCTGAATATCGTCGAACAAGTGAACCTGAAAACCACGATACACGTAATCTTTCTCTCCCGATGTTATGGATTTACTTTTAAATACCACCACTTCATAGTTGCTATTCTTTGCGATAGCACGCACTTGATCATATATAAACGCTCCCCTAAAAGAACCACTATTGGGAAAGAAAGGAGTAATTACAATATAATATTGTTTCATCATTTTATTAATTTGGCCCACTGGCTTACAATCCGATTCTGATAAAAACATCTAGCCCTCTCCACAGCTTTACGTTGGAGTATCCTTAGTTTTTCTTTATCATGAAGCAATGTCATCACTTGAGTAGCATACGCTTGCTCGTCAAAACAATCTATCAATACACCAGCATCAGCAATCACTTCTTTTGGAGAAACAGGACAATTAAAAGACACTACAGGTACTCCGTAATAAAACGCCTCAATAAACACCAAGCCAAAGCCTTCCGACTCAGAGGCGGATAGCAGTAAATCGGCAGAAAGATAGATTTTAGACAAATCTTGTTCAAACCCACAAAAACGAACATTTCTTATGCTATTCTCATGAATATATTGCTCCATCTGATTTTTGACATCTCCTTCTCCGTAGACTGAAAGCGTGTAATCACGAAACTGGCTAGATATGTTCTGCCATATACGTAGCAGGCGCATAACCCCTTTTTCAAAACTTAGCCTACCCACAAAAACAATATTTCGATTGTCTAAAGAAGAGATATTGTTCGCATCATCACTCTTTCTCAAAGGATTGGCGATCACTCTCATCCGAGTTTCGCTTATTTGGCTATTCACCATTTTCAATTCTTTTTTTGCGGTATTTGTCAACACAATCAAGTCGTCACACAAAGCAATAGCCGCATGACGTTTTGCAACTTGTCGGATATTTTTTCTCACTGAAAGGAAACGCATCCATCCGTGCTTTTGATGGATAATCCGCAATATTGATTCTTCATAACCTAAAACCGACCAGTTAAAAACTTGTACAATACGGCGCTGCCCTCCAAAGGGAAGAACTGTTATCAATTCATACGTTTCATTCACCAACACTCTAGGTTGACAGGTTGCTATGAATACTCGTAGTAACTTAGCCAGATAGCTATCTGAAAATCTTTCTGCACACAAGTTATTGATTGGATTTTGTTTCCACTTTTCATATATCTGGTAAGATTTCAAATCAAGGGAAAGAATCACATCGTCGTCTCCAGCATAGGGGACAACAGATAAAACACGTGCTCGATAATTCGCTTCTATCAACGCATGAGTGATATTAATCGTTTGAATTTCAGTCCCCCCACGCAAATTGGCATTTTCCACTAAGAATAGAAAATCTAATTTGTACATTTCTTTATCCATTTATCAAATGTTATTCACCTATCAAGCATTGCAATTTCATTTTTCGTAAAATCATTGTAAGAAATATACTACCCATGATAGAAGTTACTCCCACTAATGGAAGCAGCACATAAATAGGATAGTTTTGAAAATACGATACCATGATATAGATGATAGGAACATGAAAGAGATAAACTCCAAAACTATTCCTAAGAATGAGGATATTGAAGGAGTGAGAAAAAAACTTTTGGCGCTGACCTTGCGAATAAACAAGCAAAGAACAACTACAATTCCGACATTCATCCAAAGACTAAAAAGTGAATCCATCCATCTAATATCCATCAGTTTCAGTATACATCCAGACAATAGCACCAAAGCCACAGGTTTCCACATCTTCATAGAATTTTCACCTTTTACAACCAGCCATTCACCTAAAAAGAAAAAAGGAAGATAATGCAGAGCCATCCGGAAACTGAACCAATCTGCCCCCACCCAATAGCTACATCCCACAGATAGTATCATCGCAATAACCAGACAATAAGTAGGATTACCCAAATATTTCCCAATACAAAAGCGTATAATTATAAACATCCAAAACAGCGCCCAAAGATACCAAAGATGTCTGCAATTGGTGCCTAGAAAGATTTCTAAAAAATAGTCGATATTACTTCCTGTCCGATTCATTCCTAGGCCTAAGATCGTGGAAACCAAAAATAAATAAGCCACAAAGTAATAGGGCACAAGCAAACGCTTGGCTTTGTTCATCAAAAGACTTTTAACATCTTGATATTTCCCCGACTGCTTGCCGATGGCATACACAGTCCCACTGATTGCAACAAACAGAGGCATATGGAACAAATAAATTACATCTGAAAGCATAGCCAAATAACAATTTTCCATTGCCGGAAAGCTTCCTCCTTGTTTGTAAAGAATCATAATATGACCTATGACAACTAGCAGCGTTGCCAGACACTTTAACACATCCCACTCATTGCGTTTGCGCATTTTATTCATCTCTTAAAGATTCTACATCGAACAGTATTTTGGACTTTATGTATAATAGCTGATATCTTCACCCTAATAGTCAATTCTGATTTGAATAGAGGAAATAAAGATAATAAACACTCATCATGTCCAAACTTGGCATCAGCATACATTTTTTCAATATATCTTTTTCGATGATTCATGTAATACTGGACATTAAAAACAGCACTAAACTTATCCAGCTTTCCTAGAGCATCTAAAGTCAACATTGTACGCACACACTTAAAACAAGTAGAATCATTATCTACAGCAGCGACACACACATTCAAATATTTATATGCAGGAGCATAATCCGCAATAGCTTTTGTTTTTGTAATTCGACCCAGATTTCCCCCTGTTGAAATAAAATCAAGCCCTGGAATAGACGCTGAATTTAGTGTAAGCATATCATAATGTGCTGCATCCAGTTGAAAATATTCCTTTGGTTTCACACAAGAAAATTCTCTAATGCTACAACCTGCTGAATAAAAGTATTTAGCAAATGCTCCTTGTAATGCATAAATACAAGATAATGCCATAAAAGTATGATTCTCTACGTGAGAATATCCCCCGTACCTATTCAGTAATTCATAGATATCGTTCTTGATAAGTATAAAGCCATAGTTAAATTCTTCGGCAAAACGTCGGCACAAATCCATACGTCCTTGAAATAGTTTTGTTGATGAATCATCTTGTAATCCTGTATTATGCGAACCTGCATCAAAAAAACAAAGATGAGTAAGGCGATAGGGCTTAGGAACATTCTCCCCATGGGTAGCAATAGTGTGCAGGCTGTCCACACCGCATGAAATGCCGGTGGCTACTATTTCCGCATGATTCATGGCAGGCACCAAAGGAGCTTGAATATGTATTCTATGCATCCCGGGATTAGCAGCCAACGGATCTATAAAATTCATTTCCAAATTATACCAAAGATCCTCCGTAATAGGAAGTGCGGATTCAATATCATATCCTCTGTTTATAGCAAACTGCAATAGTCCCCAAACCAAAGAATCTATTCTATCAGTCACCAAATAGTCAGCATACATCTTATCTACTTCAATATGCGCTTCTTCTTGCCGGTCGCCTACTGTCAATCTATAAAGTAATCGACTGGGCAATTCTTTTTCTATACTTTGAATAATAATCTTCTGCATTTTTATTGTATAATTTATGATTTTAGATTTTTTTGAGCTCAAAGAGTTACCTTAAGCTCAAAAGGGCATGCATTTAAAAGTGGCTATAAGTCTATTGTTCCAGGAGACCATTGTTGACATTGCTCTATGAGTTGTCGAATCGTCACCTCTTTATTCATTACAAAAGGCGAGACAACCTGTTTACCTATAGATGCATAGAAATCATCATATTTAAAACGTGAACGCTGTTGCGCACATTCAAGTTCCATCCAACAATTAGGTATATCATACGCTTCTGCCAGAATCAGTCCATGTAAAGAAGAAGAAACAATATACTCACAAGCATTCAATTCTTCTACAAAACCAAGCCAATGCTGATAACCTTGTATTCTAATCACATATACATTCTCGCTGTTTAATAAATGTTCTGGAAGCAAAGGCAGTTCCGTATAATGGGGAATAATGCCCAACTTATACTTTTTTCGTGTACAAGGTCGATAATAGATAGGCAGCAACAAAGCCGGATCTCCGTATATAGCTGGACACTCTATCCCATGTTTTAATAATACTTCGCGTGTTTTTGGACCACGAACGGCACAAATTTTCCTAGGCATAACCAAATTACAAGGGTTTTCTTGAATGAGTCCCGCACCCCAAACAATAGATTGTCGATTGACTAACGTATCTATAGTACTACCTATCACTACATAATTATTTCTCTTAAATAATTTGGCTAATATACATTCATGATACAACACAACAGGCCTCAAAGAAATCGCTTCCAGAAAAAAGAATTAATATCATCGCCCCAATTAGAATGATACACTTCACCCGTTTTATCAATGCTTAAACTAGCATTTACTACTACTGGGTGTTGGAGGAACTCTATAAAAGAATTCCTTATCATACGTAATATTTTATTTATCTTCCTTGTCATTGTACGATTTATTCAATTTCACTCCAAAAAGAATCACTTAACTTAATAGTAGGAAGAGCAGCTTGATGAGGATAGAGTTTTCGCATTATTTTCTGTTGCCGCTTTAAAAAGAGTAAAAGAAACTTTTCACCCAATATGCACGGTAGCAGATAATGTAAACTTTTCACCTTAGTAGCCAATGGTACATTTGGATTACTCCATAATTCAAAAGAAGGCCTATGTTTTTTTCTATATCTGCGATAAAGTCTACTATATGTATCTTTTAATTTCACCTTATCAAAGGATTTGTACAACGCTCCAATAATATAACGCTCTATTCCATTTATTACAAACCAATGGTTGGGCGATTGTTGCACATGATGTCCATAGAGAATAGCAATATCAGCACACTTCACAGAAGAATAAAAATGACGTTCAGTAAATGTTGTCATGATACTGCTAGGACGCATCCTATATACGTAAGTTGGGATACTACTTACTGCAATCTTAGGTTTACAACAATATACTTTATAGCTCCATATATCATCTTCAAAAAGCATACCAATATCAAAGAATAAATTATTTTCCAACAAAAAGTTTTTCTCTATAAGTTTATTACAAGCTATTCCATTCAAATCCATTTCAACGATCTCACGACAAGCATACAAATCTTTCAAAGATTTAAAGAAATAATAAGAGAGTGGCAATTGAATAGAATTACGCATCACCTCTCCAGTCTGATGATCCACTATCTTCAAATTTCCAACTACAATACTTGCCTGTGTTTGATTGTAGAGCTCGACCAAGCTACTAACAGCCCTTTCGCAGATATAATCATCACTATCTAAAAAATAGATTAGTTCCCCCCAACGCTTCATGTAGCCCACTATTACGAGTTGCAGATAACCCTCCATTCTTTGCGTGCCTGATAATCCGATAAGTGTGCGGTCCCTTATAACCAGAAATCATTTTTTTTCCACGATAGAGATGCTTTGATCAGGTGTACAGTCATCAACCACCAAGACTTCCAACTGTTCATAATCTTGAGCCATAACAGAAGCAATACAATCTTCAATATATGCCTCTACATTATAAACAGGTATAATAATTGATACTTTTTTCATATGATTACCTTCCAATATATTTAGAGAGAAACAATTTTGCACTTAATACAATATCAAAATAATGATAGGCTTGGCGTAACCTTTTACGATACACCGCTTGCGAACCATAATCAGCCATACGTCTAGATTCGCCTCGGGCATTTATAGTATTCTGTAAAAAAGACAACGTGTGTTCCTCCCATCTTTTACCAAAATTATTAATCAACGAATCCGCATAATTGAAATAGTTCAAATACGCGTCATCATCGCTATCCACCTTTACCACAAACTCTGCTGCTTCCTCTAAGGAAGAAAAAACATTGACATTAATAAAGGCCTTCTCATTGAAATCCTTGTACGCCTCTGGGTTTCCCCGATAAATAGGCACAGTATCCACGATAAAAGGTTCCATAAGTTTTTCTGTCGTATATCCCAAAACTGAAGAATTTTCGAATGCTATATTAAATTTGTATTTGGAAATAAAATCAAGCTTATCTTTCACCATCCCCCCTACATTGTTATATAATTTTCCACCACAAGCCACTTCTTTATATTCATTCAATAGCTTGTAGAATTTAGTCCGCTCGGGTGCACCATTTGAATTAGATACAACAAACGAACAAAAAGATCGATTTAGAAGTTCTTCACGAGATTTTCGTATCACCTTATTTCGCAATTGTTCAAACGAAGGATAAGTATAAAATAAAGGCAGGCGCATATATCTATCACCAAAAACTATATTATCAAAACCGATAGCAAAATCGCAAATATTGAAGTCCGGCACAATATTTTCACCTGTGTAAAATACCTTTATACAATGATCGTATCTAGACTTTATATTTTCTGTACCAGAATAGGAAAAAAGTAGATCAGGAGTCTCACTCATTTCCAAAATGTATCGTTGCGATAAGATTCTGAAAATAAAAGAATTTTGTGGCACAAATCCCGGCCAAAAATCAACAAATTTTATTTTTATAGTTTTCATCATCAAAGGACTTATTTATGAATATAATTGTAAATAAGAATTCGAATTTTTTTTGAAATTTTGAGCCGTATATCTTCTTCCAATCCCCAAATCCAAACAGAAAGAACGATGCTAACCACACAAGTACATCCAATAATAAAAAAACCTATAATAGTGTGGATATCTACCGAATAGTAGAATATGAATGGCAAAATGATCGAAATAAATGAAATCTTTATGCATGGAATGAATACCTGCAATAAATCATGTAAAGAGTATCCCAACATTCTATTCAATAAAATGGGTTGCAATACAACTCCCAACAACACATCCGTTAGTAAACAGGCTATCGATAAAGATATAGGAGAATAGCCTAACTTAAATAGAACATAAACAACCGGGAACTGTATGAAGTAAACAATTGTAGTAAGAACTGTATTTAATTTTAAACGACCACTTGCATAAAAAGCCATAAAAAAGAAGATTGCAAGGTGGAAAATAAACTTTGTATGGCAACAAATTGAAGAAATAGTACCGCATATGGAGGTACAATCTTGAGCCACACATGCAATAAAGGGCTAGCTAACAAACAAATAGGCAATGCAAGAACCCACATTAGGAGATAACTGTATTTTACAGTCTTAAGCAAAAGCAACTTTGCACTATCCCTCTCATTATTGGCATATCTCTTAACAATTTGAGGATTTGCCGCAGCCCTAAAATTATTAGAAAATTGCATAGCCAAACCATTCACTTGAAGGGAAATAGCTCTGGCCGACACTACTGCAGGAGCAAAAAACATATTTAATAGAAGTAAAACACCTTGTCCATTAAGAGCTATGCCACTAGCACTTAGAAAACTCCATCCCGAGAAAACACTTATTTCCTTAAAAATGCAATAATCGTATAGGCGAGGATTATAATGCGCTTCAAAAAAATGTCTCTGACAATAGAAACGATAAAACATCAGCATGAATAGTGTCACAGCAAAATACAATAACGAATACACTATTAGCTTATCATATTCGAAAACAGTCAATAAAAAAACAATAGTTAGCTTCAATATAGACTCTATAATGGATGCAAATGCATATACAGACATATGCTCGTGAGCATTGATAGTAGCCGTAAAAGGTACCTGCGTAATGGAAAAGAATGCAGTAGCTATAGATATATGATATACCCATATCGCTGCAGGCATACGTTCGGCAGGTATTATCATTTTATGATGTAAAAACCATAAACCTACTGTTTCCCCTAAGACAACGATTAGGAAAGCCAAAATGATATGAATCGTTAGTGAAGTAGAGAAAGTCTTCTCCATATTTTGCTTATCATCTTTTCCTAATGCAAATGTGATAAAACGGGTGGAAGCATTGCCTAGTGCGCTATTGACAAAACTCATAAAACCCGCTATTCCTCCTACTGCTATATAAATGCCATAATCGTCTACCCCTAAGACATCAAGAACAACACGGGCGGTATATAAGGATACAATAAGTGAAAGAAGCATTCTCACATACAGGAAGAACGTATTCTTTGCTATTGAATTTTGAGTGACCATATCAGGCTATTCCAAATGGTACCTCATGGCAGTTAATCGCCTATGAATACAGGCGTTACTATTTATGAGGTGTGATTTGATTTTAATTTTTAGGATTTCTATAATTGCTGAGTATTTGCTAAAAACTATGAATACAGCATCTTATTTATAACTTCGACAGAACATCCTGTCTCATCCGCGATTCTTTTTATCACTTCCGGCATTTTGTCCATTACCGTAGGAGGCATTATAATCTGGTTGAATTCTTTTTCATAATATTCAAAGTCAAGTGACAACCATGACTTCTGGAAATCCAATACTTCTTTTTCCTCTGTAGTATCAGCCGGATAAATATTGATTTCTTCATTATTATTCACTTTTACCAATATGTCTCTGGTGGAACCATCCGGTTGGGGGAGGTGCAAAAGCATTGCATAGTCATAGATTGACTCTTTGCTGACGAAATAATAATTCTTTTCTTCCATGTCTAAGTAGTAAGTGCTTTAGTATTTTTTTTATTTATATATGTTCTGTGATTTACCGTCAAGGATGATTCCAATTTTAACATTTACGATTGCTTTTTATGCTAGAAATGTCCAAGAGCGTATGTTGACTTATATCGGAATCCTCATTATTCATCTTCTCCTCTTAGCGACTCTTCTTTTTTGTAATTTCCGGCAGGGCTATAGTAATAAGATGTTCTTTCTATAGTGACACCATTGGTTTGGTATAATTCTTCTCTATATTTATGGTCAACCGGGTATTTGATAGAAAGCAATGGATATTCGGCAATTTTCACCACCCAAGAACCATTTATTATACTGTCGCGTTTTAAAATTCCTTGGGTAAAGTTTCCTGTATAAGTTCTCTTTAATAGAGAATCGACAAAGATGCCTTCTCCTTCAAAATACCCCTTGCTCAAGTTGCCTGAGTATGATGAGCCGTTTTTTAGCTTGAGGAAGTTGTAACCTGAAAGTGGGGTGTTGTTATTGTCCTTGAATCCATTGAATGTCTCATCCATGTCGTAACCATAAACGTATGAGGGCATTTCCACTTCAACTACGGTGTGTAAAATTACTTGTCCGTCTTTTCTTATCGGATCGTGTTCCGTGTACCGTGCTATCCAAAGAATCTTCTCTTGTTTTTTCTGTATTTCGTAGCTTCGGCAATAAAAGTGACATTCTTTCGATGAATATATGTCTTCATATTTATAATAGCCGATTCGGAGAATCGAATTTTCTTTATTTATATCGGAGTTTTTTATGAGTATTTTGTTACGGATGAAATTTAAGTCATAAAAATATTCCCGGTCTCTCTTTTCTTGTTTGTCTATAAAACGACAAGCGGTGAGATGTTTGGAATAAAGTTCGGTTCTAATACATCAATCTTAAGCTCAATTCCATTTCTAGTGGTTTGTGGCTGATGTATTTTGATAAAATTGGAATCAGTTTCCATAATGGTATAGCTGGACGACTGGCGGTTGAATTTGTAATCATTGGGAAATAGGGTATGATATTTGTTTTGGTGGATGAAATATCCGGTTGCAATACCCAAGATAAAGATAATAATAATGTAGATTCTTTTCTGTCTCATTATTGTGTATGTTAATAAAAAGTTTTTGAATAGAAGATAGGGTGCTTCGCTTGGTATAAGTCTTCTTTCCTGAAGTATCCTGCTTCAATATGACAGGAAGGATATATTTTTATCTTTATCTTGTTTTTGCCGAAATGAAGGAGGTGTCGGGATCTGGATATGATTTCTTTTTTGTGACCGGTTTCTTTTAATATGATAATTTGTAATGGGGACAATTCTTCCGGTAATTTTTTGTTCTTTACCATTGCCTCCAGTTCTACAGTTCCATTTTTCTCTCTTCGTTTGATAATTTCTATCTTTGCAGGATTTATGGGTGCGCTGTAATACGGAAAAGTTTGCAAGGAAAACGGATCGTTGATTAAGCTATTTTCTTTATAGAATCCATATCCTATCAGGATGCCTGAAAAGAAAGCAATCACTCCGATAATTCCCCCCAATATTATTGTTCTACAATATGTTATTTTGGTATATGCCATGCATTAATGCTTTTAATATAGAAGTATGCCAATCTGATGATAAGGGTTATGATGCCGGAAATACACAGGGTAATAATGGTCGTCAGAATGAATACCCTTGATTCCTGTAAAGGAGTGTAGGATATGAAGTTGACAATGGTGCTGATTCCGTTTTGACTGATTTTCTTCCACGATTTTGCAGGCTGGGCATATCTTATTTCCGAAAATGTATTATCTTCTGGCATAGGATGTGTGTTTGTCAGCTCTACTGGAACCCCGAATTTGATGTCAATGGATTTACATCGATCTTTTATGAGCGTTCCATTGAAATTTATTCTCAGACATATTTTTGACATATCATAAGGAGCCCACATATTAAGTGGATAGGAAAGGTACGTTTCGTTACAAATCTCAAAATAATCTTTGTATTGGTTTGCTTTTTCACGATAAAGAGTATATCCTAAATCTATGAATTGAGACATATTTTGTGAGGTGGTCGGATTTGTACTTTCTGTTTTGTCATAGTGCCATATTGATGTTCCATATTGTTTGCTTTTCGTCAATGTTGATTTTTTCTTGACCGAGGCCTTGATATTATTTTCAAATGTAATTTTTTGTTTTGTATATCCGTAAACGCCTTCCAGTATCCACTGATCTGATAAGTAAAATTTGTATGGCCGGCTCTCCATTATTTTATTTCCTCGAACCCCGTAGGTGAATTTTAGATTCAAATAGTTGTCGGGTGGAATACCTTCTTTTTCCGGTGATTTTTCTTTTCTTTCCTGTCTTGTGTTTTTCCACATACTAGGGAAGATGAATTCTATGCCCACAGAATCTATTCGTATGTTATCAGATTTTTCCAACTCTATAGTATAATGCCATTCAGGGGTGCGCGTGATCTTTTTATAAAGATGAAAAGTCAGAATACAAATACCTGATAATATAGCTATTCCAATTCCGTATCTCCATATTCTGTGTGACAATATATATTTTGCAACAAGATGTATGAATGTTCTTATTTTGTGTTTTATATTTACATCTTTTTTGCAATTAAGAAACAAAATATTCCCCACTTTTCCTACTGAATCCTCATTATTTCACCTTCTCCACAAACCCCACCGGCATATCCACCCCGGCACATCCCAGCAGCTCCAACCTCACCATCACCTTAGTCTTCCCATCCACTTCTACCAGTTCGCCTTCCATTTCCGTCAGTGGACCTTTCACCACCTTCACCCATTCTCCGGCTTCAAGTGGTGCGGCGCATATCTCCACCGCCTCCTCACTATAATCCAGCATAAACTTGAACCGTTCCATCTGCTCATCCGGAATAACGGCAGGAGTATGCTCCCCGCGCAACACCATGTACCGGCTTACCGCTGACAGCGTCAACACCTGTGAGCGCTCCGCCGTGTCTACATGAACAAAAATCATCATGGGGATTACCACACGCTGTATTTTCTTCTTCCGATAAGTCCATTGGTGGATTTCTTCTTGTATAGGTAGGAAATTCTCGATGCCCATAGCGGTCAGTCGTTCCGCCGTTTTCTTTTCGTGGTGAAGGCGGACGTATACCACCAGCCATTTTTTCATATTCTGTAAGAGAATGATGTTAGTTGTTGTATTTTTGGAGGAAAAATGCGCTTTCTGAGCACGCTACGCTGTTACCTGTGTCATAACCGGGTAAGCTTTTCATTTGATTTCGTTGCAAAGATAGACATTTTATTACGATTGCAAAGAATTTGTTTGCAAAAAATGAAAAATAATTCAGAGATTTGATATTTGTTTCTAATTTTGCAACCTTTTTGAATTAAATGTAGTTAACGTTATGGAAAAATCAAACTTTATGAGAAAAATCATGGCAGATTGAAATTCTTTCAACAACTGAAGGAAGCCATGGAGTATTATTGCATGTCCGAGGACAAGTTTACGGACGAGGAACGAAGGGTTTTAAAGTCTGCTTGCAAGGAAACGTTGAGGTGCATACACCGGCAGGAGGATGCTCGTCTGAAAAACGTTAATTGTCAGACAATGATTTTCTGTACACTTATAGATTTATAATGCGCATATTTACAGCGAATTATATTTTTATAAGTGTACAAAAATGACATTTGCATGGTAATTGTTTTATCTGTTCCTTTGCCGTAAATATGAGAGGAAAAGCCTCCCATGAAGTAACTAAAAGAAAAAACAGATGATTTTTACTGATCGATGCTCTTTCTATTTCTTACTGTTTGAGGACAGACCCGTTGAGATGGCTTTGGAAGAGTTCGTAGGATACATACGCGATGTGCGTTGGAAGACGCAAATCGAAGAGTATCAACGCCTGATGGCCGCAGGTGAGACAAAAACGGCCAAGAAGTTGAAGAACAAATTGCCGGGCATGGTGATAGCCGGGCGCTGCGAGGGAACTCATGCCGAAGAACACCTGGCGCAACTGAGTGGGGATGCCATGTTTGATGCGGACCACAGCCGCGGGCGCGCATTGGAATTTCTGCAGGCATTGAAGCAACTCTCTTGGGTAAAAGCCGGATGGAGAAGCGTATCTTACGACGGAATAAAAATAGTGGTGCGCCTGGAGGCGGAAACCAAGGAGGAATATGCCCTGGCGTATGCCATCGTGGCATGGCACATCACTCAATCCATTGATTTTCCTTGTGATATGGCTTGCAAGAATATCACCCGCGCCTGCTATGCATCACATGATACGGAGGCGTTTTTCAAATCCGATGCCGAAGTGTTTCCTTGGCGCGCGTTTGTCCGTGAGCATCCCGAGCAGGTGAAACAGATATTGGCGGAACTGAATGTGAAACAGCCCGGCGAAGAAAAAAAGACCGGCGAATGTCCGGCTCCCGCATCAGGCATTCTGCGCACGTTTTTCAATGAGTTCCTTGCCCACAATCCCTTTATGGACGGCAAA
>Ga0192245_10628_pt1 | contig 14007 bp, 13 predicted proteins | sample Koala_Koa27_M3_FD_131238 | JGI IMG/M metagenome (GOLD analysis project Ga0192245, IMG submission 131238) | Enriched cells from koala feces incubated with labeled cellulose particles, San Francisco Zoo, California, United States - Koala_Koa2-7_M3 ...
CTTATATCTCTGTTCTTTTTCTGTTTCTTACTGTTTTTTAGTTAACAACGCCGCAAAATTAGTAAAAAGCTGCAATAATCCATTGCTTTGGAAAGGATTTATCCGCTAATCACAGTTTGCTCTCCTGCTTTCAAATTTCCTCCACTTCCTTCAGCCACATCTCCGACGAAGCGTCGCTCGGCATGCGCCAGTCGCCACGAGGGCTGACGGCAATGCTTCCCACCTTAGGCCCGTCGGGCAGACAGGAACGCTTGAATTGCTGGTTAAAGAAACGGCGACAGAATGTCTGTAACCATTTCTTAATAGTCTCCTCATCATATACGCCTTTAAAGGTTCGTCCGGCCAGGAAGAATATCTTGGATGGACGGAAACCACACCGCAGGAAGTAGTACAGAAAAAAATCATGCAATTCGTAAGGCCCCACCAGGTCTTCGGTAATCTGCTGGATGTTGCCGTCCGCATCGGCCGGAATCAGTTCGGGGCTGATAGGAGTATCGACAATATCGAGCAAAGTAGCCTTGGAAGACTCATCCATCTCATGCTCGGCCACCCACTTCACCAAATGCTTTACCAGGGTTTTGGGGATGCTTGCGTTTACGCCATACATGGACATGTGGTCGCCATTGTACGTGGCCCAACCCAAAGCCAGCTCCGACAAGTCGCCTGTACCGACAACCATTCCCCACGTTTGGTTGGCAATGTCCATCAGTATCTGTGTGCGTTCACGAGCCTGCGAATTCTCGTATACCACATCGTGCTCTTCCATATTATGGTTGATATCCTTAAAGTGCTGGATACAGGCCTCCTTGATACTGACCTCGCGCATGGTAACACCCAACGAGGTCATCAGTTCCACCGCATTGTTGTGCGTACGGTCGGTAGTGCCGAATCCCGGCATGGTGACCCCGATGATACCCTTGCGCGACCATCCCAGCTTGTCGAACGTCTTTACACACACCAGCAAAGCCAGTGTAGAATCCAGTCCGCCCGATATGCCTACCACGGCACTCTTGGCCTGCGTATGCACCAGCCGTTGTGCCAAGCCTGACACCTGGATGGAGAACACTTCCCCGCAACGCTCATCCAGCTTGGCACCCTGGGGAACGAAGGGGTGCGGGTCGAACCGACGCGTCAGTACCAGCTCTTTCGGATTGACATATTCTGTGGGGATACGCACAAAAGCTTCTTTGGTATATTGTGCGGCACACGAAGCAAAGGTCGTGTTCACTCGGCGCTCTGCACGCAGGCGTTCCACGTCTATTTCGCTGATGACCACCTGCTCGTCGAACGAGAAGCGCTTGCTTTCTGCTAGCAGTGCACCGTTTTCGTAAACCAGCCCGTTGCCGGCAAACACAACGTCGGTGGTCGATTCGCCGAAACCGCATGAACTGAATACATACCCGGCAATGCAACGGGCCGACTGCTGGCTGATGAGCGAACGCAAATAATTATGTTTGCCAATTCCTTCATCATCGGCAGACAAGTTGAATATCACTTCCGCACCCTGCAAGGCCAAGAGTGAGCTGGGCGGGATGGGTGCCCACAGGTCTTCGCAAATTTCGATGCCGAATACCGTATCGGCCGTCTCGAACAACAAGTTCTTTCCCACCGGAATAACCTGTCCGCATAGACGAACACTTTTGTCAAAGACATCGCAAGCAGAGGTAAACCAGCGTTTTTCGTAGAATTCTTTATAATTGGGCAAGTAGGTTTTGGGAACCACACCCAGTATGCGTCCCTTCTGGATAACCACCGCCGCATTGAGCAAAGCCCCCCCCAGAGCCACCGGCATACCCAGAATGGAGATAATGTCCAGTTGGCGCGTGTTGTTCAATATCTGTATCAGTCCCATCTCCGCCTCCTCGAGCAATAACTGCTGGGCAAACAGGTCGGCACAGGTATAACCCGTGATACACAGTTCAGGAAAAGCAATGACCTGCACTCCTTTTCCATCCGCAATGATAATCTCTTTCTCAATCTGTCCGACATTAAACTTACAGTCGGCCACTTTGACACGGGGCACAGCCGCCGCTACTTTGACAAATCCGTAATTCATAAAGACATCATTAGTATTACGATGCAAAAGTAAGGCAATTTATCCACAAATACCAACTTGAAACCTGTAAACATCCACTTTGGCAGCACAAAGAGCTACTTTAGCAACGCAAACACCATATATCATAGCAAAACCGGACAACAGAGCCGGACTCCACGTGTCAGGAGTATCTGACTACTAGAAACAGTGGAAAAGAGACAAACATTTTAGTTTCATCGCTTGAAACCAGTAGTTCCATCGCTTGAAACTAGTAGTTCCACCGCCTGAAACCAATGTTCCATCCGCCGAATACGAATCTGAAACATTCCCTTTAAATGAAAAAACTGCGGAACAGCACCTTAAATTTCCAGCCAAATAATTTGCATTTCTAAAAAGAGTTCCTATCTTTGCACTCAAATTAATATTGTAATAATTACAAGTTTGCTTTACACAAAAGATGAACGTAGTAGTAGAACGGTTACAAGAACATAACATCCGGCCATCCGTGCAGCGCATTTCCATCATGGACTACCTGATGGTACACCGTACCCACCCTACAGTCGACGAAATCTATACGGCACTGGCGCCTGGTATGCCTACCCTGTCTAAAACGACAGTATACAACACCTTGAAGCTACTGAGCGAACACGGAGCCGTACAGACACTGACCATCGATGAACGAAACACCTGCTACGACGCCGATACCACTCCCCATGCACACTTCCTTTGCAAGTGTTGCGGGAAAATCTACGACGTAAAGTGCAAGGAGCAACATCCTGCACCAGACGACTTCATAGAAGCGGACGGACACGAAATACAGGAAGTCCACTATTATTATAAAGGTATCTGTAAACAATGTGTAACTGAAAAGCGTTTATTGAAATAAAAAGAATTAACTGGTAATTAAAAAGAATAACTAACTCATTAAATTAAAATCTGAAAAAGAAATGAAAAAGTTTAGATGTACTGTCTGCGGTTATGTATACGAAGGAGACGCAGCTCCCGAGAAATGCCCCTTGTGTAAAGCTCCTGCCAGCAAGTTTGTTGAAGTTGAAGAAACCCAGGCCGGTGGCCCGCTGGTATTTGCCGATGAACACGTTATCGGCGTAGCCAAAGGTTGCGACGACGAAATGATTAAAGACCTGAACAACCACTTCATGGGCGAATGCACCGAAGTAGGTATGTACCTGGCCATGAGCCGTCAGGCCGACCGTGAAGGTTATCCCGAAGTAGCCGAAGCCTTCAAGCGCTATGCGTGGGAAGAGGCTGAACATGCTGCCAAGTTTGCCGAACTGCTGGGCGACTGCGTATGGGACACCAAGACCAACCTGGAAAAGCGTATGAACGCCGAAAGTGGTGCTTGCGAAGACAAGAAACGCATTGCTACCCGTGCAAAGGCACTGAATCTGGATGCCATCCACGACACTGTTCACGAAATGGCTAAGGACGAAGCCCGTCACGGAAAAGGCTTTGAAGGTCTGTACAACCGCTACTTCAAGAAATAAGTCAAGACTATACCAACACGACGAGGGCTGCCCTGCACATGCGGAGCAGCCCTCGTTTTTTGTTCCAACTTCTGAAAGAGGAACGCCTTATGCTTTACTTATCTTACAAACAGCTGGGGAACACAGGTGTATACGCCGTTTCAACGAAACCGAACCCGCTTTACTTACCTTACAAACAACAGGAAAATACAGGCGAAAGAAAAACAAAGAATGAAGAATTTGATTTTCGGATAAAAGTATCTCACAAACGCTTGTTGCCCCGCCACAATTCTTCATTCTTCATTTTTAGTTCTTCATTTTCAGCCCTTCGTTCCTCGTCAGAAACGTACACCCAGCGTAAGCAACACCTGGCTGCGGGTATTGGTAACCTTCGTGGCAGGAGGCGTTACAGGGCCGTTGATGTCATTATAGAACGGATAGAAATCGGACTTGTAGGTATCGTACTTATAAGCCAAATCGGCATACAGCAACGAGCCGCGGTAACCAATGCCCAGTGTAAAGGTATTCATCGACTTATTGTTGGAAAAGTCCGTGTCGGTATTGATAGAGTTGGAAGGCAATGCCTTGATGGCATCGTCCCTAAAGGCAGCCGTGCTATAATTGTATCCCGCACGCAACGCGAAAGCCGAAATAGGTTTGTATTCCAAGCCTAAACGTGCCGTATGCACGGCCTTCATGCACAAACCGGTTTCAGCAGTCTCCCATGCCATTTCTTCACCACCGGGATAGCGGAACTTCATGGTGGAATAGTCTTCGTACTCGTACTCGGCGCCCAATGCCAGGTAGTTGCCTACCGTATATCCCAAACTGGCATTGATTACCCACGGGGTTTCCAAGTGGAAATCACGGTCCATATCCCTGCCATCCAGATAGTCGCGGGTATCCACAATCAATCCGGAAGAGTTCAGCAAAGCACCTGTGGTATAAGTCAAGCGGTAGTAAGTAGGCGTATGTACCGCCAAACCAATGCGCAGAGGAGAATATTCAAACGGACACAAAATAGCACCGAACTTGACATCAAACCCCGCACCGGAAATACGGTTAAAGCTTTCCAGCGTATAGCCTATTTCCTGATTATCGCCGTTAACTACGATTTCATCCCACAAGGCATATTTGTTGTAATCCACATCATAGGCACCGATTGTCACTCCAAAATAAAAACGATCGCTGACATTGAAAGCCACATTGAAATCATACTGGTCTACCCCACCCCGTTCGCTGGAACGGTAATAACCGTCGACCTCACTGGGCACCAGCGGAAGATAAGAACCGGTATGGGAAGGGTCTTTTTCAATCAGTCCGCCCAGCCAGCCCAAAGCCCCCAGCCAACCGGCATCGTTGTTATAGAAAATATTGTTTGAGCCAAAATCCAAGTTGGGAACATACGCCGTAGCATCCGTTGCCTGCCAGGCCATGCTGTTGACCTGCGACACAAACTGTCCGTCAATGCCGCCCAACATGCCCTGCATGGTCATGTTGCGGTAGAAAGATTTGGCCTTGTGATAATTGAAGCCGAAATTGACATAGCGCAACGGCGCAATGTTGCTCATCTTAGTAGAAAGCACAAAACCTATGTTGTCGAAATTCCAACGGCTCTTGTCCATCTCAAAGGTACTGCCGCCATAGTTGCTCTCGGTACCTGTAATGGAATAGCCGAAAGTCAGCACGGCATCGTTGCTGCGGTAGATGCCGATACCGGCCGGATTGGTTCCGATGGTCGAAATATCGCCTCCCAAGGCACCCATGGCGCCTCCCATGCCCACAAAGCGGGCCGTACCGTTCAGGTCTTTCTGGGCAATATTGGTGGCATCGTATACGGTTTGCGCCCCCGCACCTGCTGCTACAAGCACAGCAAGGGCCATCATAGATAATTTCTTTTTCATAACCAATGAATTAATGATTAAGTAGTTAGTTATCGAACGGCACGCCGTCGGCCAGCGTGCCCTCTTTCATTATCGTCTTCTGGAACTTACACTCGAACGGCTGGAACCACTGCTCATACCGCTGGACGAACGTGAAGTACTTCCGCCTGTACTGAAACTGGAACGGCTACTGCTCGACGAGCGTGCCGGAGTGCTGTACGAACGGCTGCTGCTGCGTTCGCTATTGCTGTTGTAATAGCTACGCGAAGGTGCCGTACTCGAACCGCGGTTGTAAGTAGAGGTGCTACGGGTACGCGTCGTTGTACCGGTAGACGATCGAAGCCCGGATACCGAACTGCGGCTGCTACGTACGCCTTCCGCACCGCTGCTGTACGAACTGCTACGGGTGCTGCTTGGACGCGTATAGGTAGCTGCACTGCGGGTAGTCGACGTACGCGAACGCGATACCGACGAGCGGTTGGTGGTAGAAGACTGACGGGTGCCTACTACCCGGCGGTTGCCCGAAGTTGTGCTACTGGTACGGCGTACCTGGGTACCCGATGAAGAAGTACGGCTGCGACGCACATCCTGTGCACCGCTGACGGCTGACGAACGGCGCGTGGTAGAAGACGTACGGGTGGCATACGAGCGGCTTGCTCCACCGTACGAACGACGTGTGGTATAAGCATTGCCCCAATGGTGTCCGCCCCAATAGGAAGGGCCGGGATACCAGCCCGGATGATAATGGTGGTAATAGTGTGGCCCCCACCAGCCGCCCCAGCTTAATCCCCAGCTGGGACCATACCAGTAGTTCCATCCCCAACCATAACCATAATAGGGATAACCCCACCAACCGTAGGAATTATAACGCCAATCCCACCACAACGGGTTGGTGAAGGTGGGGAAAGCATAGGCATACAGCCCGTCGGTATAGACATTCCAGTTCCACGTGTCAAGGCCGTAAACCACATCCCAATAAAGGGGGCTGCTGATGCTGATGGCATAGCGTGGATTGCGGAAACGGATGATACGGGTGGCATATTCGTAGTCGTCGGCCGAACCGTCGAAACCGTTCACCCACTCGCCGTCCAAACCGTCATAAGGTTTCTCGTCCACATAGAGCGTGTCGTCTTCCAACGAGAAGTCGTAGTCGCTCGATTCGTAACGGCGGTTATATTCGTCCACATCACGGGTACGTCCCTTGGTGTCCCTTACCACTACGGTCGTTGTGCCCGGCGAAGTATAAACAGTGGTCGGTGCGTTGGATTGAACAACAATTTCTTCTACCGGCGCCACCGGTTCTTTCCGAGTTTGTTCGGCTTCCTTCTTCTCTTCTTTTTTGGAAGGCACGTAGTAAAGGTCGTCATCTACACTCTGTGCCCACAGTGTCCACGGAAGGCACATGACAAAAAGCGATAAAAAAACAATCTTTTTCATATTCTTCGGCTTTTTATTCGTTACTATCTTATTTTTCGCATTACAAAGATAGCACGCAAACGCCGCTTTTGCAGCAGATTTTCCCGAAAACTTGATAGGGATTCCCCTACTTTTCACCACCCGTTACACACATTAACACAGATTGTCATTTTGCATATCCAACCGCTCCAGAATCGTTTGTTTCCGACCGAATCCCCAAAAGGTGGAAAATTTTAAAAGACCAAGAGGCTATCATGCTGTGCGGCAAACGGATACATAAAACCTTACACTTCAACCAGCAGAAAATGACCCGTTTTCCAGCCCTGCAGAACGCCGAAAATGCTTCGGACAAAGGGAAAGCGCGCTTGTGTTCTGTCGGAAAGACGCTTGTAACAGGTCGGAAGCAAACCCGCAACCTGTTGCAAGTTTGCCGGAAAAGACTGAAGAAATGCTCCGGCACGAATAAAAAACGCATAAATGTCGTATAAAGACTGCATATCGAGTCATTCTTTCGCATATTTATGCAAGGCAAAGCTGTCGTTCTTTCTAGTTCCGACTTTTTGCAAAAAGAGGCTGTCAGCCAAAAAGCGTTTTCGGCGACACATTGCCCGTATTTTACAAAAAAATCTATCACAACGTCTGTCAACCAGTCTGCCCGCAGCCCATACAAAAGCAACCATTTGGACGGACGGACTTGCATATTACCTATTTTTTTACGAATATTGCATGGTGGTTGCAAGTGCGACAACCGTAAAGCCAATTTTTACCCCAAACACACCAAACAATGAAATACCTGGAATTTATCTTCCGCAGCACCCCCAGCAACGAGGTGACAAACGATGTGCTTTCCGCCGTGCTGGGTGACACCGGTTTCGAGAGTTTCGTAGAACAATCCGACGGCCTGGCCGCCTACATCCAGAAAGACCTTTACAACGAAGAAACATTGAAAGCGGCTCTGGCCGATTTCCCGCTACCCGACACACAGATAGACTACACCTGGCAGGAGGCCGAAGACAAAGACTGGAACGAGGAATGGGAGAAGAACTTCTTCCAGCCCATCGTCATAGACAACCGTTGCGTTATTCACAGCACCTTCCACCACGACGTGCCGAAAACGGAGTACGATATCATCATCAATCCGCAAATGGCTTTCGGCACCGGCCACCATGAGACCACCAGCCTCATCATAGGCGAACTGCTGGACAGCGACCTAGCTGGCAAACGCGTGCTCGACATGGGGTGCGGTACATCCATCCTGGCCATTCTCGCCCGCATGCGCGGCGCATCAGCCTGTACGGCCATTGACATTGACGAATGGTGTGTGCGTAATTCGCTTGAGAACATTGCTCTGAATGGCGTAGACCACATTGACGTTCACCAGGGTGATGCTTCGTCGCTCGCCGAGAAAGGCCCGTTCGATGTGGTGATTGCCAACATCAACCGTAACATCCTGCTAAACGACATGCGCTACTACGTAGCACGCATGGCTCCCGGCGCCTCACTCTACATGAGCGGATTCTACGTGGACGACCTGCCCGTCCTTCAGGCCGAAGTCGAACGCAACGGACTGCACCTCGACTATCACCGCGAGAAAAACCGCTGGGCAGCGGTGAAGTTCAGCCTGTAATCCCATGTACAAAGATGCCCGACGAAGTTCGTGTGTCACAACGCCTTAAAATTCGGCACAGTTTTTGTACTTTTGCGAAGAAAAAACATCCCGCTATATGAACGAGCAAAGTATCAACGAAACCTATCAGAGCATTGTCAGCCTGTTGAAACAACGCCGTCTGAAGGAAGCGCATACCCAACTGCAACCTCTCACCGCAGCTTGTGGAGACTATACGTTGCAAAGCCGGCTTACACAAGACTGCACAGCCTACCAGTATATGTTGCAATACATGAAACAAGGTTCTGAAGATACCGAACGCCATGCCTTGTACCTGCGTCTGTGTGCCAATGCCTGGGAAATGGCTGACCAGGCACGCCTTCTGTTGCTGGACACTGCATCGCCCAACTATTATCATTCCCTGCGCCGCAACAAACGGGTAACCCCTCCTAAGGGACTGGATGAATTGCTGCACACTTTGGAAACCTTCAACGACGACATGTCGTTGTGCCAGTTGATGCCGCAAGACCGCAAAATGCTCGACACCACCCTTGAGCGGCACGAAAACGCCTATCAAAGTCTATTTTTGGACACATGGACCAACAGTGCCTGGAATGCGGGAGAGGTACAGGCGGCCAGCCAGTTCCTCACGTCCGAACTGTTGCCCATAAACGACCTGTGCCTGCTGACAAGTGCTGTCACCATGAGCCTGCTGGAATGTTTTGACCCCAATAAAATGAAATGGCTGCTCGAAGCAGCCCGGCACGAAAACCAACGGGCAGCACAGCGCGCCTTGGTAGGATTGGCACTGGTTATCCACACCTGCCCCGACCGGTTACCGCTCTATCCGGCCCTCATGGCACAGTTCTGTATGCTAAAGGAAGAAAACAGCATGAAAGATGCTTTCACCAACATTTACATACAACTGCTCCGCAGCCAGGAAACGGAAAAGATAGACCGCAAAATGCGCGAGGAAATCATACCGGAGATGCTAAAGAACGTCAACCTGATGCGGAACATGAAGTTTGGTTTTGAAGACGCAACGGAAGAGAACGATTTCAACCCCGATTGGGAAAAGGCTTTCGAGCAGTCGGGACTAAACGACAAACTCCGCGAAATGAACGAACTGCAAATGGAAGGCTCGGACGTATATATGAGCACGTTTGCCCAGCTGAAAAACTTCCCCTTCTTCAACAGCTTGCCCAACTGGTTCTACCCGTTCGACATGCGGCACTCCAGTATGATTCGCGAGTTTGGCCTTACGCCCGAAAGCGGAAACTCCATGACGATGTTCCTGTTGCAGGCAGGCTTCTTTTGCGACAGCGACAAATACTCACTGGCTTTCACCATGAGCCATATCCCGCAATCGCAACGCGGCATCATGTTCAGCCAAATGACCTCACAGGACATGGAAGAGCTGATGGACGAAAAACGCATGTCCGGCTTCAAACAATATGCCGAAAAGCCCGAAGTCATCAGTAACCAATACATTCACAATCTCTACCGTTTTTTCAAACTTTATCCCCGCCGCCGGGAATTGCACGACCTTTTCGGTGACGAGCTGTCCTTGCACCGCATTCCGCTGCTAGCCGACTTATTGGATACCCCCGAGGCACTGAAAGCCGTTGCCGATTTCCATTTCCACAAAGGACACCCTGCAGAAGCCATCGAACTATACGGCAAACTGGCCGAAACGGGCCTGGCTGATGCCGAAGTCTTCCAGAAAACAGGTTATTGCTACCAAAAAGAGAAAGATTACCCCAAAGCCATCAATGCCTATCTGAAAGCCGATGTGCTGAAACCCGACCATGTATGGACCATCCGCCATCTGGCTACTTGCTACCGGCAAATACGCAACTTTGAAAAAGCATTGGAATATTATTACAAAGCGGAAACCATACAGCCCGACAACCACACCATTCTGTTCCACACAGGCTGCTGCCTGGCCGAACTGGAGCGCTATGACGAAGCGTTGCAGTATTTCTTCCGACTGGATCTGATGGAAAACGAAAGTATAAAAATATGGCGCGCCATTGCCTGGTGCTCGTTTGTCTGCGGAAAAACGGAACAGGCGGACAGGTACTATAACAAGATACTGAACAGTCCGTCCCCCCTGGCCACTGATTACCTGAATGCCGGACACGTAGCATGGAAAACAGGCAACATTGCACAGGCTGCCACGCTTTACGGAAAAGCCTTGCACAACAGCGAAAGCCACTCGGCCTTCATTGAATTGTTTATGAAGGACAAAGACCTCCTATGCAAAATGGGAATAAATGCAGAAGACCTCCCATTAATGGCCGATTTGGCCGAGGAAGACTAAATGCGGCACAATTCTTTGTAAAGTCTCTGTACGGGCAGTCCCATAATATTATAGTAACTGCCCGAAATATATTCTACGCCAATGTAGCCAATCCATTCCTGCACGCCATAGGCTCCGGCTTTATCCATTGGCAGAAACGTATCCACATAATATGTAATCTCTTCCTCGGACAGGTGTGCAAAACGGACTTCGGTACGGGCCGAGAAGCTGCGCTGCCATTCGGTCGTTGTGAGGCATACTCCTGTAAACACCTCATGAGTCCGGCCGGACATGGCACGCAACATCTGCAAGGCATCCTCCCGGTCTACCGGTTTCCCAGCACCTCGCCGTCAAGCCATACAATGGTGTCGGCTGTTATCATCAATTCTCCGGGTTGCATCAAGGCACGATAGGCATCAGCCTTCTCGCGCGAAATATAAAGAGGAATATCGGCCCCTTGCAGATGTGCCGGATAAGATTCGTCCACATCGGGCAACGTACGAACTTCGTAGCTCACTCCCAGCCCGGCCAGCAGTTCTTTCCGGCGAGGTGAGTTGGAAGCCAGAATGACTTTATAACTTTTCAGGTTATCTAACATAAGAATAGCGATTTTTTATTTACCAGCCAAAGGCCTTTTCATCCGACATCCAAAGTCCTTTCACCTTAAGCACCTGCTCCACAACATCGCGACCGCAACCATAACCACCTTCGGCATGCGATATGTAACATGCCACCGACTTCACTTCGGGAGCCGCATCCTTCGGGCAACAGGGCAGACCACAGGTACGCATCACCTCCAAATCGGGGATATCATCGCCTACATATAATATTTCCTCGTCACACAGTCCATGACGCTCCCGAAAATCCCGATAATCGTGTATCTTCACGGAAGAGCCCAGATAAATATCTTCGGCAGGAACACCCAGCGCCAGAAAGCGTTTACGCACAGCCTCAGTCTTTCCACCGGTGATGATGCCCAGCAATAGGTTCTGTTTGGCAGCCAGATGAATGGCATATCCATCCTTGATATTGACGGTACGCATCGGCTCCCCTTCCGTACTCATGGGAATAACATTGGCACTCAGCACACCGTCCACATCGAATACAAGTGCCTTTATTTTATTCAAATCGTAATTGATAGTGCTCATAGGCCGGTTGATTTATGGATACTTTCACTCAAAGTCTTATAGATATCCTGCAAACGGGGATTATCGGCCAACAACTGCAGATGGTGGTTTATCACATTCTCGTCATAACGCACCGCCGGACCGGTTTGTGCCTGATGAGGTTCCAGTTTGTGTACCTTACGGGCAGTTTCGTCAATCAACGGCAGCATCACATCAAAAGGCAGTTGATATTTCTCCAGCAACTCGGCAGCCAAAGCATACATGTGATTGGTAAAATTGCAGGCAAAAACAGCAGCCAGATGCAAATGGCGTCGTCGTTCGGAATCGGCTTCATACACCTTGTGCGACAAAGCCGTGGCCACTTCCTTCAGGAAACTGGTATCGGCAGGAGTACGCCCCTCAACGAACACGGGAATTTCCGAAAAATCCACCTCGCGCTGTTTGCTAAAAGTCTGCATGGGATAAAATACGCCATACCGCTCCGTCAATCCCTCCCAGACATTCATCGGAATGCTTCCGGCAGTATGTACCCACAGGGATTTTTGCCTGCCACGCACCAGCTCGGGCAAGAGCTGTGCCACAACAGCATCTTTCAGCGACACGATATAGAGCAGTGCTTCGTTTGAAAGTTCCTGCAAATCGGTTGTATATTCGGCCTCCACCACATCAGCAAGCGCCTTGGCCGACTCTTTGGTGCGGCTATAAACCTGCACGATACGAAAACCTTTCCTATAAAGTGCTTTGCCCAGATTAGTGGCCAAATTTCCTGCACCCACCAGCACAATGGATGTATCTTCTATGCTTCTCTTCATGTTATCTTGTTGAAAACAAATACAGAACAGCGCCTATCACCAGCAAAGCCACCGGCAACAAATAGGCAGACATCGTGCCCAACAGCGCAGTTATCAAACCGAAATTCAATACCAGCCACAACCCGGCCAAGACCAGCCCTACCGACTTATCACGTTTGAATATCAAAAAAATGATTGCCGTATAAAGCAGGAAATTATCCTTGTTCATCACCCACGGCAATCCCAACGACGCAAAATGTATCAGTTTGTCTATCAAATAAAGTATACCAAATACAATCAGCGCAACGGCAGTGGCCTTGTAAGTATCCCGGTTATTGTTTGCTTTTGCAGATGCCACCGTTATTTCCCTCCATATTTATTAAGGTGTATCTTTTCCCATTGCAGATGGGACTCATCAAACGGTTTGCGCTCCATTCCCTTGTGCCCGATGGCAATGATGCTAAGCACTTGGAGCTGCAAAGGGAGGTCGAGTACGTCGTGCACATAGTCGTTAGAGGGTATGCCTGAAGCAGTAAAACGCTCACGTACTTGTACCCAGCAACTTCCCAGACCCAAATCTTCGGCTTGCAACTGCAAATAAATGGAGGCAATGGAAGCGTCTTCTATCCATACATCGCTGGCCAACGGATCAGCCGTAACCACTACAGCCAAAGCGGCATCGGCTATGAATTGCGAAGCCTGTGCCTTGCACAAAGACAACGCTTTCAAGGTATCTTTGTCGTCAACCACAACAAACTGCCATGCATTACTGCGTTTTGAGGTAGGTGCCATAAGGGCGGCTTTCATAAGAGCCACCACCTCATCCTGCGACAGCTCTTCTTCCGTGAATTTCCGCATGCTGCGGCGCATTTTTATCAATTCGCTAAAACTTTTCATAATGTAAGATTGTACTAAATACAGACAATACGCAATACTTTCACTGCGTTAATTGTGCAAAGATACGAGATTATTTTTAAATTTGCAGTCAATGCCTTTGAAACTAACGACATACCGTCAAGGGAACACAATACCCGAACTGCCGGGCAGCGATACGTTCCACTCTACCGAGCTGTTTCATATCTATGAAGAGACTCCCGGCTACCAGCCCATTCTGATTGTAGCCTCCATAGGCAACCGCACGGTGGGCAAACTGCTTGGAACCATTCGCCGCAGCAAGCGCCTGTCACCGCCTGGAATTATCAAGAAATGCGAAATCTATGGAACGGGGGAATATTTTGACGAAACACTGGACAAGGAAGATATTTTTGCCAACATGCTGCAACGTCTTACCGACGAAGCTTTACGAAATGCTTTCATGATAGAATTCCGCAACCTGTCCAATGCCAAGTTTGGTTATAAAGCG
>Ga0192245_10633_pt1 | contig 13878 bp, 9 predicted proteins | sample Koala_Koa27_M3_FD_131238 | JGI IMG/M metagenome (GOLD analysis project Ga0192245, IMG submission 131238) | Enriched cells from koala feces incubated with labeled cellulose particles, San Francisco Zoo, California, United States - Koala_Koa2-7_M3 ...
ATAAGGGAACAATAACAGATGCCAATGGGCAATATACCTTATTTATACCTAAAGGCAAGCAAACAGTCCAATTTTCTTTCATTGGATATCAAACGCAAGATTTTGATATAGATCTTAAATCTAATGAAGTGAAGACGTTGAACCTAGTCATGCATCCGGATAATCATATGTTGAAAGAAGTAGTGATTAGTGCTCAGGCTAAAGGGCAAACAGCGGCAATTAAAAGTCAGTTAAATGCGACTGGTATTATGAATGCTGTATCTGAAGAAAAGTTGCATGAACTTCCGGATGTAAATGTCGCCGATGCTATTGGTCGTCTTCCCGGTTTAATGATCCAACGTGATGGAGGAGAAGGGCAAAAATCATCATACGTGGTTTGGACCCTAAGTATAACACGGTAGCTATTAACGGTATGAATGCGCCATCGACAAGTAGCACTGATCGGAGTACTGACTTGAATATGATTTCACCAGACATGATTGCTGGGGCTGAAGTGTTGAAAGCCAGTACGGCCGACAAGGATGCCGATGGATTGGGAGGAACAGTAAACCTAATTATGAAAGATGCCCCGAGAGACTTCAAACTTAATGTAACTGGAGAAACTGGCTACCATTCACAAATTAATGGAATGGGGCGGTATAAAGGTGGTATCATGGCGAGCAATCGATTTTTTAGCGAAAGATTAGGTGTCATATTTACCGCGAGCGCTGACCAGACAGACCGGAGCAATGATACATTTAATGCAGCTTATAAGGTAAATGGTAATACGCCTACTCCTGGGTTTGATTATACGAAGCCATGGATTACAGGGGTTAGCTTGGAATCAAATTTAGAAAAGCGTCAACGTTTTAACGTAAATCTGAATATGGATTTCGACTTGGGAAAAGGGTCTAAACTCAAAATGTCTAATCTCTTTAGTAGAATGAATAGAGATCGTGATATCCGTCAAAAACGTTATGACTTAGAAGGAACCCGGTTGAGATTTCAACAAACTGACCGAAATTCACATAATACCAATATAACCAATATGTTGCAAGGTGAGTTCAATGTTTTGGGAGCAACCTTGAATCTCGGAGTAGGACGTAGTAGTTCACGCACAAGAACCCCATACGATCACCAAATGCAATTTCGGCTGAATGCCCCTTTTACAGCTGATATTGATGCATTATCTTATCAACCTCCCTACTTGATTGCTAATTCTAAATTCGTTAAAGAAGATGATCTTACGCAATACTACCTGTATGAAGCTATTTTTAATACAGAGTTTGCCAAAGAAACAGAATACAGTGCATGGCTAGATTTAAAGAAGCCTTTTAGTTTCGGCGAAAAGGTCAATGGATACATTAAAATCGGCGGAAAGTTTCGTCAAAAAGAGAGAAGTCTTGAAACTGCTCGTAGGTATAGACGTATGGATTTGTCTGAAGGAGCTGATCCGGTATTCGAGAATATGCCTGATTTAACTCCATCATCTTTTAAAAATTCTTATATAGGTATCACTGATTTTTTAGACTCTGGTTATAAGCCTCATGATTTTTTAAACAATAAGTATAAGGACTTATGCATTAATTTTGCACTAGATCATAATGCCATGAGAAACTTTTATAATATAAACCAAGATATATATGGCAAGATCCTTACTACAAAAATTCTGAAAGACTATGATGGGAATGAGAATCTTTGGGCAGGATATATTATGGGTGAAATAAATTTTGGCAAGTATGTTACATTTATACCTGGTGTACGCTACGATTTTTCTCAACTGAAGTACAATGCATACAGTGGTTCTAATGTTCCTGACAATGAAGAGAAGGAACATGAGTTTGAATATGAGAAGAGTAATGACTCCGATAAATATGGATATTGGCTGCCACAAATCCATTTGCGTGTAAAGCCAACAAATTGGATGGACATCAGGCTGGCATATACCGAAACCCTGTCAAGGCCTGATTATAACCTGCTTGCTCCACGAACAATCATAAAACCCAACGTGAATGAAGTAACATGGAGCCGTACTAATTTGAAACCTGCTTTATCTCGAAATTATGATGTTATATTGACTTTCTATCAACCGGATTATGGATTGTTTACTATTAGCGGATTTTACAAAGATATTAAAAATTTTACTTATACTCGCTCTGCCTATATGTTGAATGGTACAGTGACAGATCCTGCTAATTTTGACTTACCCATGAGTTTGTCAGGTGGTAGCATTACCTATCCTTTAAATAGCCCATATAATGCAACGTTGAAGGGGTTGGAATTTGATTTGCAACTACAATTCCGCAAAATGAAGAACTTCATGAAAGGTGTGGTGTTCAGTGCTAATCTTACTCTTATGGACTCTAAAATGAACTACTTTGAAACGTTGAAGTCAAGAATTAAAAATCCAGATTTTACTCCCGGAGGTACTGAGAAGCCATTCCTTCCAACCAACTCTGACATTATATATACAGACCGGTTGTTAAAGCAGCCCTCCCTGCTATTCAACGTTTCTTTGGGATATGATTATAAGAAATTCTCAGGCAGAATATCTTGCAGCTATCAAGACGGAGTGTTGATTGCAGAACAGCACCGTCAAGATGCAGCTGATGTGGAATCTACGCGTCCATTCGTGAAATGGGATATGCAGTTGAAATATAGTTTGACCAGACAATTCTCTCTGTATGCTACTTTGTCCAACTTTACACAATCTTCCGATCGTAAACGTCGTGATATAACGAACTATCCGTCCAGAGTTGAATACTACGGCTCGGCCGCGTACATCGGCTTTAAATATGATATCTTTAAATAAACATTGTTCCATTAAAACACTAAAGTTATGAAACTATATAAAATATATTCTAGAGCTATAGGATTACTTTTCGCATTGTCACTCTTGTGTGTTGGCTGCGAGAATGAAGATATACTCGATATTAATGATTTGGAAATCTCTCCAAGTAATCCTGAGAGTGTGATTATTGTAGAACCAGATGATGGTATTACGTCGGTCAACGCTTTAACAAGAGCTATTAATGAAAATGGAGATGCGACATATATATTGCGTCGTGATGGAGTTTACTATATGGAAGGTAAGAATGTATTCAAACATAATGTTGTAATTAAGGCAGAAAACGGTTCAGGCAAAATGCCTATCATACAACCTATTTGTGATGCACAAGGAGCCTTAAATGCTGATATGATCCGTTTGGAAGGTAGTGCCACTTTTGAGAATATTTATATCATAGGTAAAGATGCGGCAACTGGTAATCTCATGCAACGTTTATTTCGTATTGACGAATCAAACGTGAGATTGAAATTTGACCATTGTTTTATTGACCATTGCAGGAATTTCTGTATTCGTACTGACAATGTCAATAATAAAATTTATCTGAATAACTCTACCATTCGTAATTTAGCTCTCACAAGTGATCCGGCCAATGGCAGATTGATAGATTCACGTGGAAACGAGCAAGATAGTATTGTTATTAATAATTGCTATGTTTATAATAACACTGCCCATATTGTACGATTTGACAATGTAGTCACGAACTATTTTGGAATTAAGCACAGTACATTCTATAATGTTGGGCATCATATACAAATAAACTATGCTATCAAAGTTGAAATTGAGAACAATATTTTCGCTAATGTAGGGTGGAAATCGAGTGCCGAGAGTAATGTGTTTTGGCAAATTTCAATACCAAAGAAAGATGAACGGGCTCAGGATATTAGGATGAGTGTTTGTAACAACAACCTATTTTTCTCTGAGGAATTTGAAAGACTATTTGCCAAATACCCACAGAATTTGAAGCGTACTACACTCTCTGACGATGGCTATCAACTGATAGAGGAAGGTAAACTGACTTTTAAAGATAATTTCTCGGAAGTACTGACTTTTGATTATCCGCTTGTTTTGCCAATGGAATATATTGATAAGTTCTTTGAGAATATGGGAAGTAATATGTCCAAATGGGCAGATCTTCCATTTTATGTTGACGAAGACGGAGTAGAAGGTATTGAAGTAGGAAAGACATTCACATTTCATTATTCAACCTCTTCCAAATCAGCAACAGCTTCCACAACCCAAGGACCTATTGGAGCATCGTTTTAAAACTAAAAGAAAATGAAGAATATACTATTTATATTTTTAGCAGTGTTATACTCTGCTTGCATATCGGCTCAAGAAGGAGATAGTAAGAAGGTTAAAGGCAGGGTCCATCCCTATCTGATAATGACAACAGAAGATGAATCTGTCATCCGTTCTGCTATACAAACAGATGGAGTGTGGAAGGAATATCATGCCATCATGATAGAAGAGGCCGATAATATTCTTGGCAAGCCTAATTGCCAAAGAGTTATTCTTGGCAGAAGATTGCTTGAAGTGTCGCGTGAATGTTTGCGCAGGACGTTACTTTTAGGATATGCCTACAGAATGACTGGTGAAGTGAAATATACCAAACGGGCAGAAAGTGAATTAGATAATGCCGCAGACTTTGTTGATTGGAATCCATCTCACTTTCTGGATGTAGCTGAAATGACTACAGCTATGGCTATCGGATATGACTGGCTTTACAATTTTATCAGTGATCAGACTAAGCTTAAAATAGAGAAAGCTATAGAAACCAAAGGTTTAAATTCATCATTAGACAGCCAATATAATAGCTGGCTCTATCGAAATAATAATTGGAATCAGGTATGTAATGGGGGAATAACACTTGGTGCCTTGGCTATTTATGATAAAATTCTAACCCTTGCTGATGAGTTGATTAACCGAGCTGTTCAGTCTGTTAAACTACCTATGTCCGTGTATGCACCTGATGGTGCGTATGCCGAAGGCTATTCCTATTGGGGATATGGGACGACTTACAACCTCCTCTTAATTGATGCTTTGGAAAATGTTATGGGAACTGATTATAATCTTTCTCAGGAACCAGGTTTCTTGAATACTGGAAAGTTTATCCAGAACATGTTACTTTCTGATGGCAAATCCTTCAACTATGGAGATTGTTCATCATCTGGTCGCGTAAGTCCTGCTATGTTTTGGTTTGCTAATAGGACTGCCGATAAAGATATTCTTTGGAGTGAGAAATACCAGTTTAGCCTGTCTTCTAAAAAGAGTATTAGGTCCTATCGATATGCTGTACTGGCTCTGATATGGGGCGCTTCTACTTCTATGGATAATCTGCCTAAACCTACTCAAAGAATGTGGGTATCGAGTAAAACAACCACTCCTGTTGCCCTTATGCGGACTACCTGGGATTATCAACAGGGATTATCCATTGCGCTCAAAGGAGGGACAGCACAATCAGGACACACACATTTGGATGCCGGTTCTTTTATCTTTATCAGTAAAGACACTCGCTGGAGTACGGATTTAGGTCCTCAGGATTACAACTCATTAGAATCCAAAGGTATTGATTTGTGGAATAAGAGTCAGGAATCTGATCGTTGGAAAGTGTTTAGATACAATAACCTAGCTCATAATACACTTTCTTTTGACAATAAATATCAAAATGTGAATGGTTATGCAACGATTACAGACTTTTCGGATAATGAAAACTACATGTATGCTATTGCAGACCTTACAAAGATATACGAAGGTCAAGTAAAGGAAGTAAAAAGAGGAGTAGCTATCGTTGATTCTCACTACGCCGTTGTTAAGGATGAAGTAAAGACATTGGGACAGCCCACTGTTATTCGCTGGAATATGGTGACGGAAGCTCAACCTGCTATTATAGGAGAACATACAATACAGCTATCTCAGAATGGAGAAAAACTGTTATTGGAGGTGGAATCTCCGGCAAAGGTCAGAATGAAAACTTGGAGTGCGACATCACCCAACAGTTGGGATGCCAAAAATCCGGGTGTGACGTTCGTTGGGTTTGAAGCTGAACTGCGGCCCAATACAACAGAAGTATTGCAAGTTAAACTCATACCGGAAGGTAATTTCGATTCCAGCAAAGAAATAATGCCGTTAACTGATTGGAAAAATAACTAATAATAAAATTATATGAAGAAAAAGACATTGATTTTGGCAGGACTAGTAATAGGACTACTCTTACCATCATGCAGTAATAATAGTAATGATATGATGAGTTCTGTGATAGAAAAAGGATTAAAACGTAGCATTGAACAGTCTGAATTTATGGCTGTCAGTCTGATGGATCAGCCTGACAGGCTTTCAAAAACTACAGAGAAAGATGGAACTCTTGTTACGTCAGATACGCATTGGTGGTGTAGTGGTTTTTTCAGGAACTTTATGGATGCTTTATGAAGCTACTGGGAATGAAACGCTGAAAAAATATGCAGAAAACTATACGATACGTATTGAAAAGGAGCAATATGCTTTAGATACGCATGATTTAGGCTTTATGATGAACTGTAGTTTTGGAAATGGTTACAGAATAACAGAAAATGAAAACTATAAAAAAGTACTGTTACAAAGTGCCCGGTCATTAGCAACACGCTATAACGAAAATATAGGAGTTATTCGTTCATGGGATAATAAGCCTAAATGGATGTATCCTGTAATTATTGACAATTTAATGAATTTGGAACTATTAGAAAATGCATATAAATTATCACAGGACTCATTGTTTGATAAAATTGCAAACAGCCATGCTACGGTAACTATAACCAATCATTTTCGGCCGGATTATAGTTCATGCCATGTTGTAGATTATGATACCATAACTAATAAAGCACTCAAAATGGATACCCATCAAGGATATTCAAGTACTTCAGCATGGGCACGTGGACAAGCGTGGGGATTGTATGGCTATACAATGATGTATAGAGAAACCCAGAACGAAAAATATCTTCAGCAAGCCATTAAGATTGCGAAGTTTATCTTGCACCACCCAAACCTTCCGGAAGACAAGATACCTTATTGGGACTTTGATGCACCTAATATTCCGGACGAACCGCGGGATGCTTCTGCTGGGGCTATCATAGCATCCGCTCTGTTAGAGTTGAGTCAATATGTTAATGATGATAAGCTTTCTAAAGAATATCAATCTGTAGCCAGTCAACAACTGAGAACACTCTCGTCAGACGAGTATCTGGCAACTCCCCAGACAAATGGTGGCTTTATTCTTAAACATTCAGTGGGAAATAAACCCCGAAACAGTGAAGTTGATGCTCCACTTACGTATGCCGATTATTATTATGTAGAAGCGTTACTCAGATATAAGAAACTGTTGCAATAGGTATTTCGGCCAATTATATAAGAATGCGGGTTAGGACGGTTAAGACAATCTAACCTGCATTTTATTTATAAACAACACTTAACAACTACCATGAAAAAGAAATTGGTTTATTTGTTTTTACTATTATGGGTCTGCTGCAATCAAGTACAGATTGCACGCGCCCAATTTGCTATGACAAACGTATATGGACGGAAATATGTACTATTAAATGGGAAATGGGATGTAATCATAGATCCTTATCTGCATGGGCATAAAGACTCCATCTATAAGGATAAACCTTTAAAAAGTAAGTCCGATTTCAAAGAATATGCTTTTGAAGGAGGAGTACGGCTTAATGTACCGGGTGACTGGAATTCTCAATATCCGGAATTAAAATATTATGAAGGCACAGTATGGTACGCAAAGCATTTCAGTATAAAAAGGAATTCTGACGAAAATATATTTCTATATTTCGGAGCAGTAAATTACCAATGTGCTGTATATCTGAATGGAACAAAAGTGGGTGTGCATGAAGGAGGATTTACTCCATTTCAGATAAATATAACAGATCGTATTGTTTCTGGAGACAATTTTCTTGTATTGGAGGTTAATAGCTATAGAAATAAAGATGCGATACCTGCTTTACTCTATGACTGGTGGAACTATGGTGGCATAACTCGGGATGTTATGATTGTGAAAACTCCCCAACTCTATATTGACCATTATTTTATACAGTTAGACAAATATAAGCCGGATCTGGTTCATGTCAAAGTACAACTTTCTGAAAAGCGTATAAATGAAAATATCCGAATTACTATTCCCGCTTTAAATGTACTTCGACAGTTGAGCACAGATAGTACAGGTATGGCGCAGGCTTCCATAAAAGTTAAGCGGTTACAACGTTGGTCACCGCAAACGCCTCAGCTATATCTGGTTCAACTGGCTACTCGCAGCGATACTATTAAAGAGGAACTCGGATTTAGAAATCTTTATGTCAAAGGGAAACAAATTTATCTGAATGGTAGTCCTGTTTTTATGAAGGGTATCAGTTTTCATGAAGAAATAGCTCAGAGACAAGGTAGAGCTTTCTCTCAGCAAGACGCAGTGGCTCTGTTATCCGAAGCAAAGGCATTGGGAGCTAATGTGATACGACTGGCACATTATCCTCAAAATGAGTACATCGTAAGATTGGCTGAAAAAATGGGTTTCATGCTGTGGGAAGAAATACCACTTTGGCAAAATATAGATTTCAATAGTAAAGCAACTCTGCAGAAAGCATTGACTATGCATTCTGAAATGATAATGAGAGATAGGAACAGATGTGCTTTGACATTTTGGGGAATTTCTAATGAAACCAGTCCCTCCAAGTCGCGCAACAGTTTTCTAAAAGAAATTATAAATAATTGTCAAAAGATGGATACCACCCGTTTACTTACTGCTGCTTTTGATAAGGTGAAGTGGAATGGTGATACCCAAACATTTGAGTTGGAGGATACACTTACAGAATATCTGGACGTTATATCTATCAATAAATACATGGGGTGGTATCATCCGTGGCCAATTAAGCCGTCTGAGATTAGCTGGAATATCTGTCCAGATAAACCGCTTTTTATTTCCGAATTTGGCGGAGAAGCATTATACGGCCAGTCTGGAGATGCTACAGTAGCGAGTTCTTGGAGTGAAGAATATCAGGAACAGCTGTATAAAGACAATTTAGAAATGTTTATCTCTATTCCTAATTTGACAGGTATAGCCCCTTGGATTTTGTTTGATTTTCGTTCTCCTTATCGTTTTCACCCACTCAATCAAAATGGTTGGAATCGAAAAGGGCTAATCTCAGATCAAGGATATCGCAAAAAAGCATGGTATGTAATAAATGAATTCTATAAAAAACATTAACTTTTAAATATCTCACAATGAATATCCATATACTTTCTTTACTGAGTGTTGCAACTATTGCACAAGTATCAATTGCGACAGCACAGACTGCGCCTAGGGTCAATATTTTGTTTTGTGTAGCTGATGATGCAGGTCATATGAGTGCTTATGGGGTTCCATGGATAAATACACCTGCATTTGATACTGTAGCTCGCAATGGACTTTTATTTAATAATATGTATACATGTAATGCCAAATCCGCACCCTCACGTGCTGCTATGATTACAGGTAGAAATTCATGGCAGTTGGAAGAAGCCTGTAATCATTGGCCGAACTTTCCTGAGAAATTTAAATCTTATCCGGAAGCTTTAGCTGATAATGGATATTATGTAGGCTGTACGGGAAAGGGTTGGGGCCTGGATATGCTGTCAATTCAAGAGGTGAGAACCGAAATCTCACCGGGCAGGTATGGAACAAACGTAAACTTATGCCTCCAACTACGGGGATTTCTGATTGTGATTATGCAGCCAATTTTAACGATTTTCTAAAGAGTTGGGACAAGTCTAAGCCATTTTGTTTTTGGTATGGAGCACTTGAACCTCACCGTGGCTATGAATATGAATCTTCTAAGCGTTTTGGGAAGAATATCAATGATATTGATTCCGTTCCATCCTATTGGCCAGACAATGAGGTTGTGAGAAGGGATATGCTGGATTATGCAGTGGAAGTAGAGCATTTTGATAAAGATTTAGGTCTGATACTTCAGTCTTTAGAGGAAATAGGCGAACTTGACAACACTGTTATAATTGTTACTTCTGATCATAATATGCCTTTTCCACGTTGTAAAGGACAGGAGTATTATAACTCCAATCACATCCCAATGGCAGTCATGTGGAAGAACGGGATAAGACATCCGGGAAGACAAGTCAATGAATACATCAGTGTCATAGATTTGGCGCCTACTATTTTGAAGATAGCAGGTATAAGTGAAATGCAATCAGGGATGCAAGCTATCACTGGAAGAGACTTTGTTGACTTGCTGAAAGATGAAAACACAGGGATAGACCGCAATTACGTAATGATTGGTAAAGAACGGCATGATGTAGGTCGCCCCAACGATCAGGGATATCCTATCCGTGGATTGATCAGAGGAGACTTCCTTTACCTTAAAAACTTTAAACCTGAACGCTGGCCTGCAGGTAATCCTGAAACAGGTTATATGAATGTGGATGGTAGCCCTACTAAAACTGAGATTCTGAAAGCCCGTCATAATCCTCAAACAAAATATTTATGGCAACTGTCTTTTGGGAAACGGGAAGCGGAGGAATTATATAATATAAAAAAGGATCCTAATTGCATGGTCAATTTGATTCAAAAAAGGAATATGCTTGCATAAAAGATAGAATGGAAGAAGAAATGACCAGACGATTATTGGATCAAAAAGATCCGCGAATGTATAATAAGGGGGATATCTTTGACAAATATTCGGACACCAGCGAAGCCCATGACTTTTGGCATAGGATAAGAAATGGAGAACGAGTATCGGCAGACTGGATTAATATTTCTGATTTTGAAAAAGACTTTCCACAATAAGAGTTTTTTGTAAAAAAGAAAACCAAAGAGCATCTATATAATATTTCATCCGCAGATGACACAGATTTATAATAGTAAATAATTGCTACGTCTGAAGAATATCTGCGGATGTCAAACAGGTTATTCTGTTCCTATACCTTTTTCTGAATAGAATATTGTTTCGGAGTCATACCAAACTCTTTCTTAAAGCTTTGTCCGAAATAGCGTTGATCTGAATATCCAACCATATAACATATTTCCGAGACAGGATGAGAAGTTTGTTTTAACAGCTCTGCGGCCCGTCGCATGCGTCTTTTTCTGATTAAATCACTTGGCGACAAATTTGTGATTTCCATAGCTCTTCGATATAAGGTAGAACGGCTTATATTTAATAAACTAGCCAATTTATCAATATTAAACTCAACATCTGCTATGTTATCTTCTATAACGTTGATGATATTAGCAACGAATTTGTCGTCATCAGATGTGATAAGCGTTTCTTTAGGGTCTATAATCAATTCTTTTCGGATGTTTTCTTTGATTGCCGTACGTACATCAAGTAGCTGTCTTATTCTTGCATCCAGGCTAGCTACATTGAACGGTTTTGCAATAAACACATCAGCCCCTGCTTCATAAGCCTTCTGCTCCGTTATTTCAGAGGAAAGTGAGGAAATGAAAATGACGGGTATTGCTGATAATATCTGGTATTCTTTCATTTTGCTACATAACTCAAATTTATAGTCGTCTTCTTTCACCACATCAAAAATAACTAAAGAAGGTACTTTGTTGAGCATACACTTTATGTCGGTAGAAGCTGTGTTTAGTGATACGTTAAACTTATTTTGGAAAACAGACTTTATGAAGAGGTCTATGTCTTTGTCTCCCTCATACAGATAAATCACTGGCAAAGTTTTATCCGAACCAATATTCAATTCATCCACAGTTCTATCTTTTTGAACAGTTACAGGTAATAACAGCGATACAGATTGTGCTTTATCCAATGTTTTCATTTCTCTTGCACTATAATGAGAATCGCCTAATAACAGGTCGAAAGTATATTCCCTCATTCGGTTTCCTTCAATATTACGTATGGATAGTTCGCTATGATGCACTTTTAGATAATCGTATGCAATTAAAAAGCGAGTGTTTAACTCTTGTACATTAGACTCGCTTTCTTCACTTCGCGATGCAATAATACTTACGTTCAGCCTGTAATCATGGGAGTCAAGCATATATTTCACCTCAACCCTACCATTATCTATTATATAGGAAATAGCATCTTCCATAATATTATATAGAGCTACTTCTATCTTAGTTATGTCTATGATAGTTGTAACAGAAGTCACGTTTCCTTCTATTGAATAAGTTATATGTTTGGTGGCAAACTCATCTAGAAATAAATTGCAAATTCCTTGGATAACAGGAATAACATCCACCTTTGATAACTGTACATCATATTCTCCCAAAGATACTTTTTTGAACTCCATCAACTTCGATACTTGTTCCGACAATTTGAATACATTGCCTGACATCGTATGTAGCATACGCTTAACATCTGTATTTGTCAACTGATCATAATTTTTCAGCAAATATTGCAGAGGCGCATAAATTAGAGTTAACGGTACCTTAAAGCCATATGACAAACGAGTGTAATAGTCTAATTTCCACTTAGACAATGCATCCTTGTGCCGCAATTTAGAACCTAAATTAAAGTTTCGGACAACTAATAGTAAAATGCCTGCAACTATGGTCACATATAAGGAGTAGGCCCACCAAGTTCTCCATGGTGCCCTTTCTACCACAATCTCGATAGTCCGTATATTGTCCATCCAGATACCCGAAGCATTAGTTGATTTAACTTTAAAAGTATATGTGCTGGGAGTTAAATTGGAATAAGAAGCGTTATTTCTTGATGCGTCTGTAATAATCCAATCTTTATCAAAGTCCTCTAACATATAAGCATACTCTATTTTTAGCGGATCTTTATAATAGAGAGAACTGAAAGACAAGGAAAATTGAGTGTCTGTATATGATAGCACTAACTTGCCCGAATTATTAATCTCGTGCAAGCGATTTTTCTTCTCATCGGAAAAATTCTCTTTATTCAGAAGTTTTATGCCGGATATATAGACATTATGCGGATAAGTGTCTGGTGTCAATTGAGTAGGATTAAAAAAGTTGAGTCCATTTACTCCTCCTATAAATATTTCTCCATTGCGGTTGACGCATGTTCCCAAAATATACCATGTCTTTACAATATCTTGATTTACATTCAATTCATAATAGACAATCAAATCTTCTATATTAATCTTATAAATACCGTGTAAACTAACCGCCCATACATTCTCCATATTATCCTGTATAATAGCCCCAATATAGGAACTCTTTCTTGAATATGGGAACTCTAATCTGGTAAACTTATCTTGCTCAGTGTTGTACCTATATAATCCGTTTGCTGTTCCGGCCCATATTCTTTTTTGATGGTCTATATATATTGCCGTTATCCACGATCCACCAAACATATTTCTAGGGTATAATTTTGTACTTATAACTTTCAAATCATCGTCCAATTGCAGGCGATATAACCCATCATTGTCTGATGAAAGCCAAATGTTCCCATTGCTGTCCCTACAAATGGCTCTGTGTTTGCCTTTCACCTTTTCTGGGTAGTCTAATCTGGTGAATTTGCCGGTTGAAGCATTGATGCTACCAACCCCACCTTCGGAGAATGCAAGCCAGATATTATTGTAATAGTCCTTGAATATGGAACGTACATACCGCATTCCATATTGTTCTAAAGCAACATTTAGTGATTGATCGTCATAAAAAAGGCATCTTCCCGAATCGAAAAATTTGATTGCGTTTTTTTTGTGCTGATCAAAAAGGTTTGATCTTTGAATTTGGTGATGCACTGGATTTTGTTACCAGCCATTATGTCGTTTGTATTTCTCCGGTCAACATATTGCGTAATAGTATAGTCATTTTTATTGTTCCACTTTATCTTATTAATTCCATTGGATGTGGCTAACCATAAGTAATCATCGTCACAGTATATGGAAGAAATAATATTACTGGACGGAACATTCTTTCCATTTTTACTATGCTTGATGACATGAAAATTGGAGGACTCGTCATTGTATAAATATACTCCCTCTAATGTACATATCCAAATTCTGGATTTCTTGTCTTTATAAATTTTATTAATAGTGTTTTTCAGTTCGCTATCTCCTGATTTATCTATTAATAATTTATTTTTCAAGGC
>Ga0192245_10345_pt1 | contig 13843 bp, 9 predicted proteins | sample Koala_Koa27_M3_FD_131238 | JGI IMG/M metagenome (GOLD analysis project Ga0192245, IMG submission 131238) | Enriched cells from koala feces incubated with labeled cellulose particles, San Francisco Zoo, California, United States - Koala_Koa2-7_M3 ...
GGGCATATTCTAATGAGGGGTTCAACTCCCCGGTTCCGGCACTGATCACGATCAGGTCTATGGTCCCCATTTCTTCTTTCCATTCGTTCAGGAGGGGAGCCATTCTTTTCAGATCGGTAATGTCTCCCACTTTGGGGGAATAGGCTTCCGGCTTTTGAGCGGTCACTTCCTGCAGGAGTTCTTCCCGGCGTCCCAGGATGCCGACCCGGTTGCCGGCTGCCACAAAATGTTCTGCCAGTCCTCTTCCTATGCCGGAGGTGGCCCCTATAATCAGTATATGTTTCATTTGTTATTGATTTTATTCCCGCAAAGAAAGGGATTGGGAAGAAGATAGGTCTTGATTGAAATCAAGAAATCAGGAAGTCACTACTTTTTTACGGATACGGCTCAAGGTTTCCGGGGTGATCCGGAGATAAGAGGATAGCTCTTTTAAGGAGATCAGATTGAATAGTTGCGGGCACCGGTGCAGGATCTCCAGATATTGCTCTTCGGGCGAACGGCTATAGACAGCAATCAACCGTTCATAGACCTCGGCTAACAGCAGTTCTGCGATCCGCCTGCCGAGATACTGGTTGCCGGGAGTGGCATTAAAAAATTGCTCTGTCTGTTCATAGGTCAGGATATAGACCGTGGAATCACAGAGTGCCTGTATGTCCACATGGGAAAACGCCTGTTCCCGGAAAGCAGCATAGTCACCGGCAAATTCCTTCTCAAAAGCATATCCTACGATCCGCTCCTTGCCTTCGGGATGGATACAACTATACCGGAAAGCCCCCTGTTCCACATATCCAACGTAGCGGCTCCTTTCATTCAGGCGCACAAAATAGTCCCCTTTGCTGTACTCTTTCCGGATCCCCTGCTCTTTCATCCAGTCAATCAACGAGGTATAATCCAGCCGGGAAATATATTTATTAAAGTCTTCCACCCTGATCGTAATGATTCAAAATCTACTATTATAGCACAAAGATAACAGGATTTTAGAATAAGAATTACTTAGTATCCATTTATACACCGCCGTTTTTTATCCATACCTCTTACAGGCCGTAGGCCTACTATACCTTAGGCCCCGGCACCACCGGGGTTCGGTTCGGTTGATAATCAAAAAATTGCGCACCGTAGGTGCAGTATAGTCAGAATCATCCCCGTTATTTTATCTGTCATTTGGCATTCGACCACTATGTTGCGCCTACAGCGCGTAATGGGTTGGTTATCAAATATACCCCGGCGATGCCGGGGCCTAAGGTATAGTAGGCCTACGGCCTGTAAGAGAGAGATATAAACAGGACCGGTGTTACCGGGGGCTGAGATATAATGAAAATACGGTCCGCAAAAAACTTCCGGATAGGGCTGGATATGTCCTCCGTCCAGCGCTCCCGGTTGTGCCCTTTTAGAATAATGAAGGATCCTTCCGGGCATCCGGGAACCGGAACGTCATACCAGTAGAGGAAATGTTAAATAAGGCTTACGGTATTTATAGATTCACTTACGTTCTTTGGCGGGTATTAACATTTGAAAGTGTTAAATTTAACGACTTGTGAATTTATAATAACAGAATAAAGTGAATAGAAAGGTTTTTTACTTGAAAAGTGTGTGCAGAATGCAAAAAAGACAAAATGGGCTTTGGATATGGTTTTCACAGGGTTTTGGGAAAGAATTGTTTTCTATATTTGTAACATCATAGACACGTAATTTTGTACACTTATAGTAATTAGTTAGTCGAGAGGTAATTTTTTAATGGAACTTTGTGTATTTAGTTTTTAGCGGTGCCTGACGGGATATTAGGCACCGTTTTTTTATGTCGGAGATGTCTCAAAAGTAAAATAAGAAAATTAAAAAGTTACGATTTATAAGTAATTATTCCGATAGAGGTTACATGTGAATCGCAGATCGGCCTTAGCCAATAACCCCGGGTTGGCACCCAAGGATGTTCGGAAGATTTCAGAAGATTTTTCGAACATGACTGGGTTTCACCCGCGGTTATTTATATTTAAGCCTTTTGGGCTTACAATCTGTAACTTTGTCAAAGAGCATATAGACTTTTCAGACACCTCCCTCAGAAGGGCTTGATGCGGACTTCCCGGGTGTAGCCCTGGGGCATGACCCGATAGGCATTCAATACGGAACGGGCCGTACATCCCACTCCGGTGGTGGCATAATCCAAATTGAAGGTAATCCCTTCCTGTTTCTGTAGCTGATACGTATAGGTTGCTTTAGTCAGGTTTTCCGTCGTGTAGGGATAGGCATTGAAATTAAAAAGTTCATTGACGGTGAACATCAGTCCGTATCCCTCCTGATCCTTCATTTTGACCCAGCGGTTATCCGTACGCAGTCCGTGATCCTGGGGGATCAGATAGGGTTCATACATCTCAGAGACAGTCGTTTCATAGACTCCTACTTTGTAGCCGGTCTTCCGGTCGGGATAGTTTTCCTGGGGTCCCCTGCCATACCATTGCACCTGCTCCAATTCTTTCGAGAGGGTCATAGTGAGCCCGATACGGGGTAACCAAAGGGGCATCCGTCCCTGTGGCAGGGTCTTGTGCAGAAGGGTCATCTCTCCATCGCCGGCAATCGTGTAAGTATACATATTTTCAAAACCGTTGCATTGCATACCCCAGATGTAGAGGTCTTTCTTCTCCATCGTACTGCTTCCCATCAGACAGATCTCCCGTACGGAAACAACCACTTTACCATTTACTTCCGTCACTTCCACAGCAAGCGGAATCCGGGTCAACGTATCCAATCCTAAGGAATAGGCCTCCGTCACCACCTGCTGTCCATAACCTTCCTTCCAGTTAATAGATAGGGCATTCCGGGAGCTCCATTCATCTATTTCATTCGCTACAGGGGCACGCCACAGGTTAAATTGAAGTGGACTTTGCAGCATTTCTTTTTCCTGCCAGCGAATGAATTGAAGCGTCCCTTTTTCTTTATCAAAGGTATAGGAGAATCCATCTCCGGAAATCTTCCAGGCTGTTTCCTGCTCTACGATCCGAACCTTTCCGGACGGGACAGGAGCAGGTTCAGGGGTACGGTACCAGGGTAAATCCAACTGGTCCCAGGCCACTTCAAAGCCTGCGGGTGCCCAGCATTCATCCTCTTTGAGAGAAGAGCTGACCGTGATACGATACTCTTTTCCCGGCTGGATCTGAGGCTTGGTGTAGGGTAAATTAAACCGTTGACGGCTCAGGGGGGGCTACCGGTAACCGGATCTCTCCTTCCTGCAGGATTTCCCCATCTGCTTCGAGGAACCACCGGGTCCGGTAATGGGAGGCATCCAGAAAATGGTTGCGGTTCCACACTTCTATCAATCCGATCTCTGCATCTAAGAGAGTAACCGACAAGGGTTGTACACTTTTCTTGAATTGCCACATTTCGGGTTGCACAGTCCGGTCCGGCCAGATACTGCCATAGGTACGGGCACCGATCCCATAACTATAGAAAGTTCCCTCTTCTGTTTCGGTCTCAAAATCCAGCCATAAGGCAGCTTTTTCTTTAGGATAGGAACCTGGAAGGATCGCTTCCGTAAAGATCCCTACCTGATCAATAATCGCATCACAGATATAGACATTGGTTTCCTGGCCGTGTATTTCTGCATTCCGGCCGATGTTTACGGGGAACGGAAAGTTTTTGATCGTTCCAGAGACCGGGAGGCTACCGGCTTGGGTCCCGTCAATCCACACAGACATCTCTTTGCCATCGTAGACTCCGGAGAGGTGGTGCCATTTGTTTTCCCACTCTTCCGGCAGCGGGACACGAAGGATGTGCCGCTTCCCGGTGTAGAGATAGAAATCCAAGGAATCTTTTCCTTGCTGTTGCAGCCCCAGTTGATAGTTTCCTTTGGTCAGGAAGGAGCCGCTGCTACTGATTAGTTTACGAGGGTAGACCTGCATCGTCAGGGTGAGCTGGTCACTTTCAATCTCGACATTGGGTTGGCGGTAGATCTCAATCCATTGATCCTGTCCATTCAGATCCACTGCATTTCCGGAAGGGCCTTTCACTAACCGGGCATTTCCCATCAGGTGGGCAGGTGTTTTAAACGGGGAGGAATCAGGCGTCCGGCGGATCTTTTCCGTCAATCCGGGACTGACAAAATCCCAGATCGCTCCTCCCATCAAGCGTGGGTGGGCATAGATCACCCGCCAGTAGTCATCCATACCTCCGCCGCCGTTACCTGCGACGGAAAGGTATTCATCCATAAAGGAGGGGCGAAGGTCTGCACTATCCGGGGAGATCCCGACCTGTCTTTCTAGTTCCATAGGAGTCGGATAGCGGGGCCCGATAATATCTTCTGCCGGATGGGCAAAAGCATTCCCGCCATACATCCAGTAGCGGGTGGGATCGTATTTCCTTCCCTCGTCTATGACTTCTGCGATATTAAAGCCTTCTCCGCTTTCATTACCGGCACTCCAAAAAAGAATGGAGGGGTGGTTCCGGTCCCGCAGGACCATTTGTCTCACCCGTTCCCGGTACATGGCTGTGAATTCAGGCATATCAGAGACATATTCCGTGGCATGTGCCTCTACTCCTGCTTCATCAATGACAAAAAGCCCGTACTCATCCGCTAATTCCAGATACCGGTGGACTGGTGGATAGTGGGAGGTACGTACGGCATTGAAGTTAAACTGTTTGAGTATCTCAAAATCTTTCCGGATCACCTCTTCTTTCATCCTATGTCCCCATTCCGGATGTTGCATATGAGAGTTCTGGGCATTGACTTTGAGGGGTACGCCATTGAGGTAGAACACAGATCCGATGATCTCTGTTTTATTGAAACCGATACGGGTGTGTGCTTCATCGTATACGGTTCCATCTGCGGTCAGCAGTTGCATCCGGAGTGTATATAAATCCGGGGTTTCAGAGGTCCATTTCTTCGGGTTCCTGATCTGTTCCGACAGGTGGAGTTGTTTCCTTCCGGGCTCTTCAAGGGTGAAAAGCTCGCTTTCCAACGCTGCCACCTGCTTTTGACCGGCATCCAATACCTGTGCTTTGACGCGGTAGGAAGAGGGAGCATCCGTCGTATATTTCTTCACATCCATCTGCAATTGCAGGGTGGCATCCGTGTAGCTTGCATCCAGATCTGTCACTGCAAACCAGTCAAACAGGCGGGCAGATGGTGTGGCATAGACCCAGACATCATCAAAGATCCCGGCCAGCCGCCAGTAGTCCTGTCCTTCCAGATAGTAGCCGTCCGAATATTTGACCACATGGACAGCAATGAGATTTTTACCGGGTTTTAGATAAGGGGTAATATTATATTCTGCGGGTTCCTGTGCCCCTTCATTGTATCCTACTTCCTGTCCGTTTACCCATACGAAAGAGGCGGAGGCCACTTTCTCCAACCGCAGGAACACCTGGTCTCCTTTCCAAGCATCGGGCAGGGTAAAAGTCTTCCGGTAGGCCCCGGTGGGGTTGTACTCTCTGGGAACAAAGGGAGGATTGGGTTTGAATGGGGAGGTGACGTTCCGGAACAGTTTATCTCCGTAACCCTCCATTTCCCAGTTGGAAGGGACGGGAATCACAGACCATTTTTTATCATTGAAGTTTTCCCGGTAGAAGTCGGTGGGGATCCCTTCCGGCGTGTCACTCCAAAAGAACTTCCAGTCTCCGTTCAGGGAGAGTTTCTTTTCCGGCAGGAACCAAGCTCTTCCCTCTTCCTGATTGAGTTCAAACACATCCGTATTCTCTATGAAGTCATAGAGGTTCTCCAGATAGTTCACCTGCTGGCCTGTCCCGGCAAGGGAAACCACCCACAGGAAAGCGGCCATGATAAATGGTTGTTTTTTCATATTTTTCAATTTGTAGATTAATCTCCTGTATAGCCTACTTCCCTTCTCCTAAGAACAAGTTCTTACTTCCCTTTCCGGGCTCCTCTCTCTACCGACCTCTTTTACAGGCTGTAGGCCTATCCTATCTTAGGTCCCGGCAACGCTGGGGTTTAGATATATCGCACCGTAGGAGCAGCATAGTATAAAAATAACCGGGGGTAACACTATTCTTTTAGTTTATATGGACTATGCTGGGCTTACAGCCCGGAATATAAACTTGGTTATCCACCATCCACCCCCAGCGTTGCCGGGACCTAAGATATATTACCCTCTACGAGGGTGAAAAGAGGTGGATAGAGAGTAGCTCCCAGGAGATGAGGTTGCATTACCTTATAAATAACGTATTCAACGAATTTGCTTTTAGCAGGGGCTTGTATATAGTATTGTTTACCTGGAAACTGACCTCTTTGTCGGTTTCTCTATTGTTTCCTACTACGATGACGATGCTCTTGTCGGGATTGACAAAGGCAAGAACATCGTCGTAGGTTCCACTTACCTGAATACGTTTAGCTCCCGGTTTCACATAGTGGCTGGAATGTTTCATGACATAATATTCCGGTGTGTAGCGGTAGGTCTTTTCCTCTTCATTGACCGTTACCAGAGAGTTTTGTGCCCATCCCCAGCGACTGATACCACCATCCAGCAGGGAGGTGTTCCAGTAGGTATAGACATTGGTCCCGTTATTGAAATAGTGCTTCATCAAATTCCACGAATGGACAGCGCCTGCCCAATCATTTTTACCATTTCCACATTCCTGTTCGGTCTGGTAGATCTTCATGGCCGGATATCTTTTATGTAGTCCCGGCAGCGCATCTTTTCCCGCCCACTGGAAACCTAAAGCGGTTACATACTTTCCGGCTGTAGGATGGTTCAGAATGGTGTCTACCAGCAATTCATTCGGACGTTCCATGGTTCCAAACATCACCTCTACCCCCTGGGCTTCCATAGCCGGACCTAAATAGTTACCGACAAACTCCGCCAGGCTGGCAGCTGTCCAGCAGCAACTGGGAAAGATCTGGTCTGAATTGAATTCATTCTGCGGCATGACACCGAAAATATCAATCCCCTGTTCCCGGTAAGCCTCAATAAACTTCGAGAAATAGAGGGCATAAGACGAGAGATAAGGCTCTTCCACGATAAACATATCGGTTCCTTCAGCTCCTTCCCGGTCTTCCGGCAGTCCATTGTCCACAAACTTAAACATATAGGTACTTTCTCCTTCCTGTAATCTCTCTTTCAGTAGCCTTGCCATCTTAGAAGTCGAACGGCTGGCATAGTGCTTATTGTGTTTCATCCAGGAAGGAGGAGACCAAGGAGAGGCCCAGATACGAATATCAGGATTATATTGTCTGGCATTCCGGATAAAAGGGATCAGGGTTGCCTGGTCATGTTCTATGGTAAAGTTCTCCATTTCAAAATCACCTTCCGTTTCATTGTAGGAGTACCAGTCTACCGCAAAGTCATTGGCTCCGACAGACATGCGGCAAATCGTGAAGTTGGCTCCTTTACCAGGGGTGAACATTTCGCTCAGGATACTTTCCCGGTCCGCCTCACTCAGTTGACTTAAGGAGGTCCATCCCAGTTCATTGAAACAGGTTCCAAACCCATCGATCACCTGTGCGGTCCGGGTGGGGTCAATGATCACATCTGCACTACCGGATCCGGTAACAGACTGAACAGTTCCCTGTACCTGCCAGGGGGATGATTCGGTGGTACTGACCCATTCAGCCTGTGGTTGTGTGGTACAGGCTGCTAAAAAGGGTATTAATAAGGTGGTTTTAAACATATTTATTTTCATTTTAAATTCATTTTTGCTTATTAAAGATCTTAGACTTACGTGGTTTTGAAATGAGTGTACCAAAGATACACAAAATAATGTCATTGCTACACTCATGTCATTAAATAATTCTCAGCACACGGATGAAACAGACGTTAGAAGCACAACTTCCAAATCCGCACCAGCAAGAAGCCTGTTCTGTAGCTGGAGGGAATCCGGATTCATATGAGTTGGAAAAACCGGTGGACATCTTCTCTTATTTGTTTCATCTGTGTGCGGAAAGAGTACTTACTACCTCTTACCAACCCGGATTCTGAACAATATTCGGGTTTACGTTGACTTCTGTTTCAGGGAACGGAAGGAGCCAGTGTCTTTCTCTGAAGCCTGCATCAGACAGTTCAAAATAGTTTCCGTCTCCCCTGGGGATCTGTTTGCCCTGGTCTGCTAATACCGTAGCTGCATCTCCCCAACGGATCAGATCCTGATAACGAACCCATTCGAAAGCCAGCTCCAGACGACGTTCCTGCTTGATCGCTGTAAAGAGGTCATTTCCGGTGACGGATAACGCCGGCAGATTAACGCGTGCCCGCACTTCATTGATGTAGCGCAGCGCTTTGGCATCATCCGGGGAGGCTTTCCGGTTGTTGGCTTCGGCTGCCATCAGCAGGACATCGGCATACCGGAGTAGACGGTAGTTGGTTCCACTGATCGTGTGGTAGTCTACTCCCGGCGTTTCAGCTACATAGGCTCCATATTTCATCCGCACATGGCCTTCGGAACCATACGGCAGGTTTCCGTCTGCATCCCGGAAAGAACCTCCATATTCATTCATCAGATCCTGTTCACTGATCACGGTCCCTCTGCGACGGACCTCATCTCCGGCAGCGACAAAGGCTTCGTACAGTTCCGGTCGTGGGTTCACCCATCCCCAGGCTGTTTCGGAAATACCTGTGGTTCCAGACTTAAAGTAACCGGTACGGGGTCCGCAATAGGCTACGATCTGTGTCCCTTCTGTAATTGTGGAGAGTTCTGCGGCATAAGAAACTTCAAAAACAGATTCTATCCCGAACTCTGACTCTTCCCGGGTGATCATCGCGAAGTCCGGATATAGTCCATATTCACCACTCTGGATTACATAGTCAAACAGATCTGCGGCTTCCGCATATTTTTCCTGGAACAGATAAGCTTTTCCTAACCAGCTTTGGGCTGTTCCTTTGGAGACATGGCCTTTTTTAGCTGCCGGCAACTGGCTTTTCAAAGGCAGTTCCGGAATAGCTTCCTGCAAATCCTGTTCGATCCGGGCCCAGATCTCAGCGACGGTCGCATTGGGCTGCGCATATTCATCCGACTCTAACGGACGGGTAACTAACGGAACAGGTCCCCACAGAGTGACTAATTCAAAATAGGCGTAGGCACGGAAGGCTTTTGCCTCTGCCACGGCCAGCCGCTTCACTTCTGAGTCCACCTCTACGCGGTCCATTAGGATATTGGAGGTATAGATAATCTTATAGTACTTCTCAAACATATTGGAGATCAGGGAGTTGTTCGGACCAAAACGGAATTCGTCCAACTCTTCTCCGGTGTTATTATCTCCACGACCTCCCCCGCCTGCATAGGCATCGTCGGAAAGGACATTCTTAAACTGGAATGTGGTAAGAGCTTCACTTTGTATCTTATCATAGATAGCATACAGAGCTTCTGTCACCTCCTGGTCTGTATGGTAAAAGTCATCTATATTGATCACTCCCCGTTGTTCCGTATCCAGAAAATCAGAACAGCTTGTCAGGAACAGCCCGGAGATGGAGACATAGACAAGCGGTTTAAATATATTTGTCTTCATGTGCTTCGTCATTAGTTATTAGAAATTAAGTGATAATCCAAACAATACTTTCTTGGAAATAGGGAAGAATCCCCGGTCAATACCGATACTGTTGTTATTTGTACTGGCTGCTTCAGGGTCCATTCCCGGATAGTTGGTAAACGTAAAGAAGTCATCCAGGGAGACATAGGCACGGGTTCTGCCGATCCGCAAGGGATCGGTGACCTTCTTTGGCAGGGTATAGCCTAACTGGATCTGTTTGATCTTCAGATAAGAGCCATCAAAGATCATCTGGTCACTATTCCAGTACTCCGTGTCTACGTTGGCAGCCGGACGGGAAGCATTCGTATGGGTAGGTGTCCAGCGGTCCGTATAGAAAAGAGATAACCGGTTCGTACTCGGACGGTCTGTCCGGATAAAGCCCATCAGGACATCATTTCCGGCCTGTCCCTGGATAAACATGGTGAAATCAAATCCTTTATATTCCATGTTCAGGGTGGCTCCGTAGGTAATATCCGGAATCGCACTACCAATATAGTCATAATCACCGGTATTGATCACTCCGTCCCCATTCACATCCACAATCCGTATATTTCCGGTTTCCGGATCAATCCCATCGGTTTTATATCCCCGGAAGTACCACACGGGATAATCCTTCTCGAAAGCGGTAGCCGTCCAGCTATTATTGATATCTGCTCCATTCAGACGGCTGATCGTCGGGTCCAACCAGGTCACCCGGTTTTTCAGGGTGGAGAGGTTAGCAGAGATCCCATATTTGAAATCTCCGATATGGTCCCGCCAGCTTAATTCAAAGTCAAACCCTTTGTTGAGCACATTTCCTCCATTGATCGGAGAAGGGTCATTTCCGGCTTCGAGAGGAGGAGTATTGTCTGTGATCAGGTTCTTAGTGGTTTTCCGGTAGTAGTCAACAGTCAGCCCCAGACGGTCCCGGAGGAAACGGAAGTCTACCCCCAGGTCAAACTGCTCACTGGTTTCCCAGGTCAGGTATCTGTTTCCCAACACAGAAGGGCTGGAAGCGGTGGCATAGGTTCCATCTGCCAACGGATAAAGGCTGGGAGCATTGATATTGGACCAGGTAAGCCAGTTCAACACTTCTCCTGAAGAGGAGATCGCAGAGGCATATTTATATTTTTCTAAGTTGGATAAACTACCATTTTGTCCCCAGCTGGCACGAATCTTTAAATGACTCATCCAGTCCTGTTGCGGGAAAAAGTCTTCGTTGCTGGCCACCCATCCGGCAGAAACAGCCGGGAAGGTTCCCCAACGGTTGTCTTTCGGCAGGATCGATAATCCGGCTGCATCCCGGCGTATGGTAGCCTGAAAGAGATACTTATTTTCATAGTCGTAATTGATACGGGCAAAATAAGACAACTTAGTGTCTATAATGGTAGTCCCTCCCACATTAGAGTTTTCCTGTGACCCGACATAGTCCAGGTCCGCGTAGGATTCCTGATCATTTAATAACGGAGAACCGGATGCCACTACGGATTTTAACTCCCGGCGGGATACGGCCGTACCGGCCATCACGGTTAAGTTATGCTTACCTAAGCTTTTCACATAGGAAGCATAGTTTTCCCATTGCCAGTAGGTCATCATCTGGTCATTTTCACTGACGGAGGCATTCATGTTCATCATCTCTCCGCTATAGTAATACTCCGGTTTATAGACATGTTCATTTTGAGTATAGTAATTGATCCCCAGTTTGGAGGTGATGGTCAGTCCTTCCAGGGGAGTCAGGTCTGCATAGGCATTCCCCATAAACGAGGTGATGGTCTTCATAGTCTGCGCCTGTTTCCTTTGCACGAACGGGTTGATGGTTTCTCCGGCTATGTATTTGGAGATACCATAATAGTTCCCATTTTCGGAAGTCATCAACTTCCGGTTCTCATCAACCATGGTCTGTACATGGGAAGGGAGAGCCCCGGTGTATTCAACCGGAGTCAATGGATCCAGCAATAAAACATTCGAGATCACCCCACGAAACTCATCATTCTCATTGATGGATCTCTGGATGGACCGGTTGATATGTACACTACTTCCTACTTTCAGCCACTTATTTACTTTCTGGCTACCATTGAACATACCGGAATAGCGTTTGTAGTTATCATCTTTTCCCTTTATGATCCCCTCCTGGTTCAGATAGGAAAGGGACATGAGGTAGGTTGACTGGTCATTTCCGCCTGAGATAGAGACATTATGTTTTTGCATCGGAGAGGCTTCAAAGGTCTCTTTCAGCCAGTCAGTATCGATTCCTTCAAAAGCCACATCTGTCAAGGCACCGGATTCAGTCATATAGCCGATATACTGTTCCGCATTCATGACCTTAGGTGTCCGGCCTAAACTTTGGATAGTATATTGAAAGTCATAGGTCACCTGTGTCTTTCCGGAGGAGCCATTCTTCGTAGTGATCAGCACCACCCCGTTACCTCCTTCCGCTCCATAGATAGCGGCAGATGCTCCATCTTTCAGAACTTCCATACTTTCGATATTACTGGGTTCCAGTCCGCTGATATCATCGGTACGCAGTCCGTCCACAATATAAAGCGGATCTGAATTCCCATTTGAGCTGTATCCACGGATACGGATCTTCATCGCAGAACCGGGAGCACCGGAAGAGGATACCACCTGCACACCGGAGGTTTTTCCCTGTAGTGCCTGTTCCGGACGGGTATTGGAACTGTTCATCATATCTTCGGCCTTTACGGAAGAGATCGCACCGGTGATCACACTTTTCTTTTGTATACCATACCCTACCACGACCACCTCATCCAGGGCCTGGCTGTTTTCCTGCAGAACGATCTCCATCACAGCACGGCCTCTCACTTCCTGTTCCGTGGCTGTGTAGCCAATATAAGAGACCTGCAGGATGGCATTGTCACCCACCTCCAGGGAAAAGTTACCATCCATGTCTGTGATGGTTCCGTTGGTGGTTCCTTTTTCAATGACATTTGCCCCAATCACACTCAGACCGGAAGCATCCACTACCTGTCCGGAGACCTTCTTTTTTTTGTTGATGGATCGCTTTGGTCTCCACCGGATTCAGGACGACCTGCCGGTCACTAATCATATAGCTGACCTGTCTGTTATCAAAAAGATTATCTAAGATCGCAGTGATCTCCTGCTCGTCAAGAGAGACAGAAACTTTGCGGGTCACATCTACCGTTCGTTTGTTGTAGAGGAAACGGTATTCTGATTGTGCTTCTATTTCATTCAGCACCTCTTCCACAGGTACATTATTCAAATGTAGGGATAGGATCGTGGTTTGAGAATAGATAGTGGCTGCAAATGATTGAAACACACTACAGATAAATAGTATTAGACATAAACGCATAATGAGAAAAATTTTAGAAACAGATAGTAACTGTTTCATTTCTCCAAATGAAACTGATTTCATACTTTTGTTGTGTTTAGTTAGAAAATAAGGTTTACACAAAATTTTATCCAGGCTAAACATGGGAAAGGGAGGGTGTGCGAGACCTTCCCTTTTTATGTCCCGCCTATTCTTTAATCCGGTTCTTCTACTTCATAGGCTATTATTCTTTTTAGGATTAACGTTCTTTTTAATTCACACTATTCTATCCTGAGGTTTCCCTCACGGAAAACCAGTCCTGAAAAGTCAGTTTTTCTTTATTCGATAGACTTCTATCCGTTGTCTCTTATACGCATCATTCCCATCTTTCTCCCGGATGATATGCACATATTCGATCGGGGCGGTCAGGCGCAGCAACTTCAGGATCTCATCTAATGACTCCCTTTCAAAAGTGGCCCGGTAGACCTCATCTGTCAGTGAAGGATCTTTCAGCGTAATATCCACATTAAAGGTCTGACCGATCTTTTTAAAGACGTAATCTAATGGATCATCCCGGAACACCATGATACCATCTTTCCAGGCATACCACTTATAGGGGTCCGTATCCGTTACTTTACAGATACCCGTATGCAGGTTATACCCCATCCGTTCACCCGGCTTCAGGGATATATACTGTTTGTCATCGAATGAAAAGTCTACCTTTCCTTTGACCATCGTCACCGCAAACAGACTATCACTTTCATATGCTTCCACATGGAAAGCGGTTCCGGTTGCCCGGACCTTCACATTTCCTGCTTCTACAATAAAAGGGGATGCCGTGTCGGACTCTACTTCAAAATAGGCCTCCCCGGACAGATAGACATTTCGCTCACCGGATCCAAACCGGTCGGGATACTTCAACCGGCTACCGGCATTTAACCAGACATTCGACCCATCCGGCAAATCAATCCGGGAACGCATACCGTAGGGTGCATAGATCTCATGCCAGGCCGTATACTCCGGCTCTTCCCGATCACCCTCTTTCAATGTCTGGTAACCATAGAGCATCAGTAAAGGTTCATATCCGACAAAAGAAATATTCAGTAAATAGG
>Ga0192245_10635_pt1 | contig 13830 bp, 12 predicted proteins | sample Koala_Koa27_M3_FD_131238 | JGI IMG/M metagenome (GOLD analysis project Ga0192245, IMG submission 131238) | Enriched cells from koala feces incubated with labeled cellulose particles, San Francisco Zoo, California, United States - Koala_Koa2-7_M3 ...
TCCTGTCATGAAGAGCCAAGGTTGTGTCATACAGACCCCGTCGTATGACTGAGGATTGTCTATAAAGAAAGACCTTCCTTTGATATTTTCATAAGCATTCCTCCTTCTCACCCTCATCAGTAATTGCTGTACCTGTATCTTTATCTTCATCCCACGCACCCGTCTTCTCTCCAGCGCTTATTCTCTACCCACCTCTTTCCACCTCTTTTACAGGCCGTAGGCCTACTATATGTTAGCCCCCGGCAACGCTGGAGGTGGATAACCAAAGTCTATATGGCGGGTTGTAGGCCCAGCATAGTCCTATACAAACTAAAAGAATAGGGTTACCTCCCATTGTTTTTATCCTATGCTGCTCCTACGGAGCGAACTATCTTTTTTATCCCCTACACCCCAGCGTTGCCGGGGCCTAACATATAGTAGGCCTACGGCCTGTAAAAGATGGGTGTAGAGAGTAGATCCACAGGGGAGAATCGAAAATTAGTTGTATTTTTGTTTTCTTAAAAGATTAGCTTTATGAAAAAATTATTATTGAGTTTAGTGTCTTTATTGTTTGTCAGTGTTGTTTGTGCCCAGCAATATGAGCTGGTGGAAAATATTTCTTATCGTACGGAAGGGAATGAGTACGCTTTGGAGCGATGTAAAATAGATTTATATTATCCGGAAGATATAAGTGATTTCTCTACGGTGGTCTGGTTTCATGGTGGTGGTTTATCGATGGGGAGTAAAGAGATTCCGGAACAACTTAAAAATAGTGGTCTGGCTGTGATAGGTGTCAATTATCGTCTTTTACCACAGGCTCAATTAGTAGATTGTATTGATGATGCTGCCGCTGCTGTGGCATGGGCATTTCGTGAAATTGAGAAATATGGAGGGAATGTAAATAAGATTTTTGTATCCGGCCATTCTGCCGGAGGCTATCTGACAGCTCTGATTGGTCTGGATAAAAAATGGCTGGATGCTTATGATATTGATTCAGATAGAATTGCAGCTCTTATTCCTTTTAGCGGACATGCTATTAGTCATTTTGCCTACCGTCAATCTTTAGGTATGAAAGATACTCAACCCAGTATAGATGAATTTGCTCCTATTTATTATGTACGTCCCGATGCTCCTGTTTTGGTAATCGTTTCCGGTGACCGGGAACTTGAATTGTTGGGACGGTATGAGGAGAATGCTTATTTTTGGCGTATGATGAAGGTTGCGGGCCATCCGGAGACCTATTTATATGAGTTAGGAGGATATGATCATGGCGCTATGGCTGCTCCCGCTTTCCATATCCTCAAAAATCATATTAAAAAGATTGTTATGAAATAATGGTCCGCTCTATAAAGAGTTTTCTAACGAATACCGGAGCTGATCTAACATGAGAGGAACTTCCGCTTCTTCAATTCCTGCTACGATCAGGTCTGGTATATCCTGCGTAAATTGATCCTGAAATTTATAAAAGTCGCCGGAGGCGGATTGAATAGCCTGCGTATAATAGTGAATGGCCTCTTTTAAATTTTGAAGAGCCCATTCGGTATGTCCTGCATTGAGGTAGTCCTGCATATTCGGATTGTTTTCCAGAATTTTATTGTGATAATTTTTAGCCTGATCATATTTACCTGTCAGGAAGGAACACCAGGCTATAGGACGCCACGCTTTATTACTTTTGTTATCCAGATAATCTACTTTAAAATAATATTTTAGGGCTTCGTTATATTCTTTTAATTCGAGATGACAGTGTCCTATACTTATTTGAACAGATAAATTATCCGGATTTAATTGTTCATAGCGATGGTAGTATGTCAAAGCTTCTTCCGGCATTTTCAGGGTACGGTAACATCCCGCTATTTTACGGATCACCCATTTACTTTTAGAGTTTAACAGGTCTGCATGTAAATAAGCTGCTAACGCTCCTTTTATATCCCCTAACATCTGTTTACAATAACCTATCTTCTGGAAAAGAACTTCTTCTTCCTTGTTTGTTTTTGCCAAATGGTTATAGATGACCAGAGCATCCTGGAAATAATTTTTTCTCAGATAATATTCGGCAATAGTGGTCAGGCTTTCTTCATCTGAGAGATAAGGGGAAACCAGTTTTAGATTGTGGAAATCCAATGGTAGTGAAAATATATCTTCAAAATCCAGATGCGATGGATATAGTTTATAGAATCTATACAGATCCTGAATATATTGCCCGGCAATGATTTCAAATTTTCCTCGTTTGGTAATGAGTTCTTCCTGACTTTGTTGAAGCATTTCTGATGCCTGACTGTCAAATTGACCCATCATCATCTTTCGATGTTGTTCAGGAAGCTGCATCATGCTAAAATAGAGAGAATATTTATCAGAATTACACATAAAGCCTGCTCCGGCCATAGAATCCAGCATCTGTTTTTCATGGCTTCCTTGTCTGAACGCATTACTGAAAATGGAATGATCAGAGGTGAAAGGCAGGAACCAATTACTTATTTCCCGGAAAAACGGAAAGCTTTTCAGATGAATGAACGTTGAGTGTATCACATCTGCCCCTTCCTGTTGCAGTTCACTAAATTCTTCCATTTTCTTGCCTAAAGAACTGTCTGATATCAGGTCTTGCCATTCCGGATTCATTTCATCTCCTAACTGCTCCGGATTGATCTCATTCAGATTTATTTTCCGGCTTATTTTAGGACTTAGTTTCATCATTTCCGGAATGATCTCATCCTGTAGCCGGCGGGTGATCTTTTCAGTTTCCCGTGCTAATATAAATCGAAGGATAATCGTACGGACATCATTGGTAAACCCCGGTTTTTCTGCCAGAAGGTCCAAACGATTTTCAATGTCTTTATATAAAGGAGTCCTGTTTTGGTATAAGTAGAGAATGACTAACAGACAGATAAGTGCCCGGATGCGTATCTCTTCATTAGACAAAGAAGCCGCATCAAATAACAATTTCATTTTTTCCTTGTCAAATGTAAATTGTAATCCAAGCAGTAAGGCTGATACTACCTGGCTTCCTGCCGTATCAGGTAAAATATCATCATCCAGTACTTTTTTTACGGATGCTGTGTCCTGTGTTGTGAAGGTATCAGATGTCCATATTTTATTAAAAAGTTGTGCCAGTGTGGTTTCATACTGCACCTCATTCCCTATATCATAGCTGGTATAAAGATCTGTATAAAGTTGCTCGAAAGAAACATCCGGGCGGCTTTGTTGGATTCTTCGGTGGCTGTAATAGTTGGATGGAGAATCTACCGTCAGCAATCTGTTCTTTATGTTATCTGTAATCTCATACGCTGAGATCAATAGGTTTTTATATATCTGTTCCTGCATCGGGTCTTTAGCTCCTTCTCCTCTGTAGCGCAGCATATATTTGTAGGTCTCCTGTAATTCCAGCACTTTATCCTGAAAAAAGTATTCCCGGCTGCCAGCAATAAGTGATTGCAGGGAATCAAATGCATTTTTTAATTCCCTGGCATCTAAAGAACCGATAATCCGGTTATATGCTTTTTTTATTTCCTGTATTGTCATCTTATATTATTAACAAAACCTATGCCAAAAGTATAGTTTTTATGTGAAATATTTGCCTGTTTTCATTTTTTCTCCATCCTGTGAATGGATATGGAGTATAAAAAATGACATCTGTAGAATGTTTTATGTGAGAGCATTTTAGTTTCTTCGTACGGGCACTTTTATAAATAACCTTTAGAGATCGTTTTACTATTGAAAGAATCCTCTGAATTTAGTATCTTTGCACTCCAAATAAATAGTAGATGAAAAATATACGTAATTTCTGTATTATTGCTCATATAGATCATGGTAAAAGTACGTTAGCTGACCGTTTACTGGAATATACCAAGACGATTGAAGGGAAGGATATGCAGGCTCAGGTATTGGATGACATGGATCTGGAACGTGAACGAGGTATCACGATCAAGAGTCATGCGATACAAATGAAATATACTTACAATAATGAAGAATATATTCTGAATCTGATCGATACTCCGGGACACGTGGATTTCTCTTATGAAGTGTCCCGTTCCATTGCTGCTTGTGAAGGGGCTTTGCTGATCATTGATGCAGCGCAGGGGATCCAGGCACAGACTATCTCAAACTTATATATGGCTATAGAAAATGATCTGGAGATCATTCCGGTGATCAATAAGATCGATTTGCCAAGTGCTATGCCTGAAGAAGTAGAGGATCAGATCGTCGAACTATTAGGTTGTAAACGGGAAGACATCCTTCGTGCCAGTGGAAAAACCGGTGAAGGAGTGTATGATATTCTGAATACTATTGTGGAGAAGGCCCCGGCACCTAAAGGAGATCCGGAAGCACCTTTACAATGTTTGATCTTTGATTCTGTATTCAATTCATTCCGTGGAATTATTGCTTATTTTAAAGTGGTGAATGGGGTGATCCGTAAAGGAGACCATGTCAAATTTATTTCTACGGGGAAAGAGTATGATGCAGATGAGATCGGGGTTTTGAAACTGACCATGTCTCCTTGTAATGAATTACGTACAGGAGATGTAGGATATATTATTTCCGGGATTAAAACCTCTAAAGAGGTAAGGGTAGGAGATACGATCACACATGTGAAAGGAGGAGCTAAAGAGGCAATTTCCGGATTCGAAGAGGTAAAACCGATGGTTTTTGCGGGGGTTTATCCAATTGATAGTGAAGATTTTGAGAATTTGCGGGCTGCTTTGGAAAAACTTCAATTGAATGATGCTTCCCTTACTTTCCAACCGGAAAGTTCTGCTGCTTTAGGTTTTGGTTTTCGCTGTGGCTTCCTGGGATTATTGCATATGGAGATCGTTCAGGAACGTCTGGACCGTGAATTTAATATGGATGTGATCACTACTGTTCCTAACGTATCTTATAAAGTATATGATAAGAAGGGGAATTGCATGGAAGTTCATAATCCGAGCGGACTTCCGGAGCCTACTCAGATAGAGCATATTGATGAACCTTATATACGTGCATCTGTCATTACGAATACGGCTTATATAGGTCCTATCATGACATTATGTCTGGGGAAAAGAGGTATTCTGTTGAAACAGGAGTATATCTCAGGTGATCGTATAGAGATACACTATGACATGCCGCTGGGTGAGATCGTGATTGATTTTTATGATAAACTGAAAAGTGTTTCTAAAGGATATGCCTCTTTTGATTATCATATTCATGATTTCCGTCCCAGCAAACTGGTCAAACTGGATATTCTGCTAAACGGTGAACCGGTGGATGCCTTATCTACTTTGACGCATGTGGATAATAGCGTGACCTTTGGCCGGCGGATGTGTGAAAAACTGAAAGAACTGATTCCACGTCAACAATTTGATATTGCGATCCAGGCTGCGATTGGAGCGAAGATCATTGCCAGAGAGACTGTGAAAGCAGTTCGGAAGGATGTAACTGCCAAATGTTATGGGGGGGATATTTCCCGTAAACGCAAGTTGTTGGAAAAGCAGAAGGAAGGAAAGAAACGAATGAAACAGATTGGAACGGTAGAAGTGCCACAGAAGGCTTTCCTGGCTGTTCTAAAGTTGGATTAATAAAGTTCCCTTAAAAACAATAGCACTTAAAATAAAATTAGTAATTATTGAGGTATGGATTATACAGTTTTTATTCTCCATGAGAGAAGAAATTATATAATCCGTACTTTTTTATTAGATATTTATTCCCTCACTTTTATATAAGCTATTAAAGAATAGTATCATATATATTTAAAAACTTCAAGAATGGAATTTAATACTAAATTATCAGGTCTTACGTAATTGTTATAATAGATATAATTATTATGCATGATGGAGATCATTTTCTCTTTATTGCGTATAAGATCAATAATTCCGTTTATCAGTTTATCTTCAGAAGTAAATTCAATATAATTCTTCTCCCCAAAATCTCCGGGTAGCAGATAATGTAAAGGTTCAGATGAAATAGCTCGTGAGGCTGCGATATATTCACTGAATTTCCAACCCATAGAGTGATGAAGGCCGGTAGTTGAGATACAAATATTAGAGTTCTTAACTGATTTAATAAAATGGTACCGACTGGTATATTCCTTTTCTAAAATGAGTTCCCGAGCTTCCTGCCTCGAGATAGTTGTATCACTTAATCCACCTATAAAGTATTTCCCAAACTCTTTTCTGCATAATTGTATATATTTTATTCTTTTCTTATTTATCTGGTCAATTTGTGCATTGAAATTTCCTTTTTTATCATAAGGAGCCCAAAGCCGGGTAAGAAATAAGAGTTGATTTTTCTGATTAAGTAAAGGGTAATCCTCAAAGCTTTTGAATGGAAAGTTGTTCCTGTATTTTTTTTGGCAATAATTAATTTCTTACGTCTGATAAACCTTTATTTTTGAGATTATGAGTGATATTATAATTTAGTCCTAACGGAAATACCTTACAACCTGTTGGTGAAAAATCCTGGAGAATCGGTTTATAACTTCGTTTGAAGTAGAAATCTGCATTTATATTTTGTTGGAAATGATGCAAATTTTCTTCTTTATTTCCACTTATCCAATTTAGTCCATCCAGTGTATCGTAAATAATTCGGATCTTTTTATTTAATGTTACGGTTAATAAGGGTTTCAACATGTCTCCGGTTACCGGCTGGACTATTAATTTTGATATTATTTTTTGTTTTTCCAAAAGTTCAAAACCTTTATATATCTGATTCAGATGTGGACTTGGCAAATAACCAATTTCACAGATAATAGAATTCTTCATTTATAACAAAAAATTTATGAGGTAACATTTTTGAATTATAGAATAAATATGCAGGATTTGTAAATCAATGATCAATCATCATCTGACTTTAACACTTACTGGATTTATTTTATAATTTATTGAGATATAGGAAAACGGTTTTTATTGGACAAGTTTTATTCCTGTTGGTTCCAGTACAATTTTTTTCTTTATATAATGCGCCAACAGCCTGTTTAAAAGCTTTTTTACTGCAATGAAATAAAGCATAAATTTCTTCCGGGTCACTTTTATCATGTACTTTCAGAAAACCTCCATGTATACGTAAAGTTTCGAGGAGTCTTTCTTTTACATTCATTACTTTATCATACCCAATTGGAGTCAGACTAACATCAATTTTTTCATCTTCTCTAACACCTTTGATGTAACCTTTCAGTTTTTCTCCTTTCTCCAAATGACGAAAGATTTCTGTACGATAAATCAGGCCGGAATGGAGATTATTTATAATGACTTTATATCCTAAATTTGTCTCCTCTGCTACTAATAATTCTACCTCTTGATTAGGCGTATAATGCGGAAATGTATTGTCCAGGTATTTATCGATTTTCGCAGAGGCTATAATGCGTCCGGTTATATGATCTACATGAATATATACTAAATAAAAATTTCCTGTTTTCATTCTGACTTTTTGTTCACTGAAAGGGATCAGAAGATCCTTCATAATCCCCCACTTCAAAAAGGCTCCGGTATCATTGACGGAAGCAACTTCCATATATCTAAATTCCCCGGCAATCGCCAACGGACGATCTGTGGTTGCGATCAGGCGTCCTTCATTGTCGTGATAGATAAAAACCTCTATTTCGTCGCCAGGCTTGACATTTTTGGGGATGTAACGGGCAGGAAGCAAAATTTCTATTCCATCCCCTCCATCAAGATACATTCCAAAGCTAAGATCTTTGACGATCTTTAATTTATTATATTTTCCTATTTCGACCATATAATTTATTTTTTGTACAAAGGTACATGTTTATTAGATTATTAAAAGTATCCTCCTTTGTAAATCCTAATTATATTTTTATAATTTCATGCAGCAATATCGTTTACTTTGCATCGTTATATAATCGGGAGTTATAATCCGGAATGGATATTATTCTCTTTATATTGAATTTAAAATAGTATATTTGCAGCTTATTTGAAGAAAAACATTATGAGATTAAAACTTTTTCCAATAATAATATTATTAATTATTGTTTTTTCTACTTCTTGTTCTACTCCTAAGGATGTGGTCTATTTTCAGGGTATTGATGGACTTACTGCTGAACAAATGTCCCAGATGGATCAGACTTATAATGCCAGGATTGGTCCGGCTGATTTATTAAGTATAACTGTTACCGCGTGGGATCCTACAGCAGTAACTCCTTTTAATCCGCCCACATTTGCATATGCAGAAGAGGGAGATATGCCGATATATGCTTCTCAATCGATGTATACGTATCTGGTTGATAAAGATGGATATATTAATTTCCCGGTATTAGGTCGTGTTTTTGTCAATGGGTTGACCCGTCAGGAGCTGGCGACAAACCTGCAAAAAGAAATATCGCGATATGTAGAGGAACCATTGGTAAATGTGCAGATCACGAATTTTAAAATAACTGTATTGGGGGAAGTTGCTCGTCCGAGTTCCTATGCTGTAGGAAATGACAGAGCTTCTATTTTGGACATTTTAGGACAGGCCGGAGATCTTTCTATAAATGCTAATCGAACAAATGTCCTGATTGTGCGTGAAAAAGATGGAGAAAAAAGTTTTCATAGATTGGATTTAACTCGTCCGGATCTTTTTGCTTCTCCTTATTATTACCTGGCGCAAAACGATATAGTATATGTAGAACCTAATAAAGCTAAAAAGAAGAATGCACGATATAGTCAGGCACAGCAATATAGCGTTACTGTGTTTTCAACTATTATCAGTGGTATTTCTATTATAACAGCTATGGTTATTAGCATTGTAAATGCTTCAAAATAAAAATAGAATGGAGTCTAAGGATTTAGAGAAGGAAACATTAGATCTTAAAACAATCATAATTGGTTATTTACACCAATGGAAATATTTTCTGGCAGCTTTTTTTATCTCATTGATATTCGCTGTTCTATATTTAAATGTTTATCCACGAACATATGAGGTTTTTGCATTGATTCAGTTGCAGGAAGATAAAGATTTGTCAGCAGGAGGGATTGGATCCAGTGAAGCTTCCGGGCTTATGAAATCTTTTGTCTTGGGAGGTGCAAATGGAGCCGGATTAAATATGGATGATGAAAGGATGGTGTTGGCTTCCAACGAGCTGTTTAGGGAAATGATTTTGGATTTAGGAATTAATATATCTTATACAAAGCCCTATTCTTTATATAAAATGTATCATGATTCTCCTCTTCGTTTAAAAGCTGATTCCTCTACACTTATGAAAGTGAGTGACGAAATGAATATCTCTGTAGTGAGAAAAGGTTCCGGAAATCTGGAGGTAATGGCTAAAACAGAGTATGGGAATAAGAACTTTCAATTATCAGCTCTTCCGGCAGAATTAGATCTGTTTTACGGTACTTTTGTCCTGGATTATACAGCTTTTGGACAGGAACTAAATAAATTGGATATTAAAGTGTTACCCGTTAGTTGGGTTGCTGAAGATCTGGAAGATGGTTTTTTAGTGGAGCCTCCGACTAAGAGTTCGAATGTGTTAGAAATGAGCTGTAGAGATCATGTGAAGCAGCGTGGAATAGATAAATTAGTTAAATTGGTTTATTACTATAATCAGAAGGCTGATTTCCAGAAAAAAGAAGAAGCTTATAAAACCCTGTCTTTTCTGGATGAAAGAATCACTGCTGTAATGAAAGATCTGAGTGATATTGGGTTTACAATCGAAGAGTATAAACTAAGAAACAGGATCACAGCTCTGGAAACGGATATTCTGTTTGTGGCGGAGCAGATGAAAGAAATCCAAACCAAAATTATAGAAATAGAAGCTCAGCATCAAATTATTAATCTGATAGATTCGTATGTTAAGGATCCGGAAAATAAATATAATCTGGTACCACAGATCCTAACACAGAGTAGTGGTGAAGGAGCCTCTCCTCTGACTTCATATAATGAAGCCTTATTGGAAAGAAGTCGTATACTTCAAAATTCAAAAGGAGATAATCCTGTGATTACGAAGATAAATAATCAGGTTGACCAATTGAGGGAAAATGTGTATCTCTCTATAGAAAATGCTAAAAAAACGCTGGATTTCACTTTGTCTGATTTACGGTCAAAGGAAAAAATGTTGATGGATAAGCTGGGGGAAGTTCCCAGTCAGGAAAGAGTCTACATTGACTATAGACGGCAACAGGAAATTTTTCAGACGGTCTATCTGATTTTATTACAAAAGCGTGAGGAAACTGCATTATCTATCGGAGTAGATCGTCCGAAAGCTCGTATAATAGACGCTCCTTATGTAAAAAAGAAGTCGGTAGGTCCCCGAAAATTATATGCAGGTCTGTTTATGATTGTATTTACATTTTTGATGCCTATACTTGTATTATTCATTAAAAAGAATACATTAGAATTAATCTCTGCGTATAAAAATACACCTAAATGCTGATTGTTCATTTAATATGTTCTTTTACAACAGGTGGCGCTGAAACCATGTTGGTAGATATTGCGAATGAACAGGTTTCGGATGGTCATCAGGTGGTACTATTTATAATTAATGATCTATTAGATGAAAGACTTCTTTCATCTTTGGATAAAAAGATTCATATTGTTAAGATTGGTCGTAGGCCTGGAAGCCGGAATGTAGGGAGTATATTCAGATTGAATAGAATGCTTTTCCGTTATAAAGGAGCTGTTCTGCATTGTCATGATAGTGTAATCGCTGGAATGTTACTTCCTATATTTGATAAATCTTTATATTTGACGATTCATACGATAGGTGTTTCAGGGAGATTTCTGAATAGATACAGTAAAATCTTTTCGATCTCAGATTCTGTTCAGAAAGAACTGGCTCAAAGGGTAGGTTTTGAATCTATCATAATTCATAATGGGGTAGTCGTAAACAGAGTCCGGCAAAAGCAGCGGCTGCAGTTAACAAATCTATTCAGAATAGTAGTTGTAAGCCGATTGGATCATCTTGTGAAAGGGCAGCATGTTTTATTAGAGGCATTAGCACTTATAAAAAAGCAGGGTATTCTTTTTCACGTAGATTTTATCGGTGATGGAGTTTCTCGGGAGTATTTGCAGTCTTTAGTGAAGGAGTATCGTTTAGAGTGTTCGGTAAGTTTTCTTGGGTTGAAATCCAGGGAGTATATTTATGAAACTTTAGCTGAATATGATCTGTTTATACAACCTTCTATTATTGAAGGATTCGGTCTTACGGTGATAGAAGCCATGCTTGCCCGGATTCCTGTATTGGTTTCAGGCGATGGACCGGTAGAGATTATAAAAGAAGGCCAATATGGTTTTGCTTTTGAAAAAGGAAATGCTAAAGCCTGTGCTGAAAAAATAAACGATATATATTCTTCTTATTCACAATTAGAATCATTAACAAGCCAGGCATTCAGATATGCCCGTGAAAATTTCTCTATATCTTCAACAACAATGAAATATATAGAAAATTATTAAGTTGTTCGTTTAAAAGAAGTTTTTTTGAAGTTGGAAAATAAACATATAAAACGCATAGGTATTATATCCTATCATTCCGGATACAATATTGGAACTATGCTACAGGCATATGCTCTTCAGGCAGCTATAGAAAAGTTGGAAGATTGTCATGTTGAATATATTAATTATGTAGAAGGGGTACCTTTTATCCAAGCTGGTTTTAAGGTTAGGATTGAGAAAATTATACAGAAATTGAAAACTCTTCCGGAGAATTATATTTCTATATTTTATAATTATCTGAATAAGAGAAATCTTATGGAAAGACGAAAACAATTTGATACCTTTTTTTCTACTTATATTCATACTTCTCCTATCTCTTACTTTTCTCTTTCCGAATTGAAACAATCACCTCCGGAATATGATATTTATATTGTAGGAAGTGATCAAACCTGGAATCCTACTTTTTTGAAAGATAACGGAGCTTATTTTCTTCGTTTCTTAAGAAATGATCAGAATAAAAACTCATATGCCGCAAGTATTGGAGTATATGATTTGCCGGAAGATGTCAAATCTCAATATGCATCCTATTTATGTTCATTTAATTTTATTTCCTGTAGGGAAAGTAGCGGATGTGAGTGTTTATCAAAGGTGTTGAATAGGCCGGTAACACATGTAGTTGATCCAGCCTTACTGCTAACCCCTGAAGATTGGAAAAGTATAGAGTTACCTGTAAAAATCCGGACTCCTTATATAATATGTTATATTTTGGGATATAGGGAGTGTATAAGAACTTTTGCTAAAAAGTTAGGAGAAAAATATAATCTTCCTGTTTATTTTATTGTTTCTACCTATTTAGATATGAAAGAGGAGAACGGGTTGTTTGACATTGGACCAGGGCAATTTTTAAGCCTGATCAGAAATGCCGAATATGTATGTACAGACTCATTTCATGGCACTGTTTTTTCAATGAATTATAAACGAAACTTTTATAGTTTTTATAAAAGAGAAGGAGGAGAAGCTTTTGGAGATAATAGCCGGATACCTAAACTACTGAGAGAATATTCTTTACTCAATCGTTTAAAAGATAAAGATTTTATAGAAGAAGAAGATATTAATTACGATGAGATTGGGGAAGTTATATCTAAAAAAAGAAATGCTTCAGTTTCATATCTGAAAAAAATAATTTCTTCCTGACATGTTACCGGATAGTAATATTTGCACAGGCTGCGGGGTTTGTATATGTGTCTGTCCAACTAAATGTATTTCTTTTGTTGAGGATAAAGAAGGATTCAGACAGATAGAGATCCATACCGATATTTGTATCCATTGTGGAAAATGTGAAAGGTCTTGTCCTGTTTTGGAGGATAGAGATAATTCTATAAATAATCGTCCCACAGACTATATAAAAGTTTTTGCCTGTTGGAATAAAGATAAGAAGATTCGAAAAGAAAGTTCTTCCGGTGGTTTTTTCCCTGCTTTAGCTGATATATTTTTAGAACAAGATGCTTCAATAGTTTATGGTGCTGCTATGCAAAGTGATTTATCTGTATCTCATATTTCCGTGAGTCATAAAACAGATTTATCAAAAATACGTGGTTCTAAGTATCTTCAAAGTCATGTTTCTCATCTCTTTCCGTCTGTGAAGCAGCAACTTGAAGAAGGGCAAAAAATTCTTTTTTCAGGGACACCCTGCCAGATAGGTGCTCTCTATAAATATCTCAGGAAAGATTATGAAAATTTATATACCTGTGAGGTTATTTGCCATGGTGTTCCTTCCTCTTTATTTTTTTCTAAGTATATAGAGTTTTTAAAAAAGAGATATCACACGCATGTCTCTCATGTCTCTTTTAGAGATAAATTTATTGGTTGGACTATTCCTATAAGCAAGTATCTGTTTGAAAATAAAAAAGTAAAAGGGTTCAGGGCTGTAGAAAATCCATTTATGTATTTCTTTTATGCCGGACTGAATCTGAGAAGATCCTGCTATCATTGCAGGTATAGTTCTCTTCCTCGTATTGCAGATATTACAATGGGTGATTTTTGGGGAATAGGATTAACGGAAAAAGTGAATTTTCTGGAAAAAGAAAAAGGTATTTCTCTTATTCTTCTGAATAACCTAAAAGGAGATTTTCTTTTTAATAAGGTTTCTGGAAAAGTCAATTATGAACAACGTTCTTTGAAAGAAGCTATTAAAGGAAATGAACATCTTATTAAACCTGTGAATTTGAACTCTATATTTCAATTAAGAGAAAAAGTTTTTCATGAATTACAGACGAATGGTGTAGAAAAAATAATCGATAAATGTTTACCTTTATCTCCCCGGGAAAAAATGAGTCTTTACCTGGGAACATTTGGGATGAAAATATATTTTTATTTGAAAAATATTCATAGGATTATTCAATGAGCGATAAGCAACTACTTTTGAAAAACTCATTGAGCGGAGTTATTCAGTTAGTTGTTACGGCTGTTTTAACCCTTATTTGTGTTCCTTTTCTGATTTCGGTTGATTAGCAATAT
>Ga0192245_10636_pt1 | contig 13818 bp, 11 predicted proteins | sample Koala_Koa27_M3_FD_131238 | JGI IMG/M metagenome (GOLD analysis project Ga0192245, IMG submission 131238) | Enriched cells from koala feces incubated with labeled cellulose particles, San Francisco Zoo, California, United States - Koala_Koa2-7_M3 ...
AGGGAAATAGCTGTTGGTATGACTTCTTAATTTTAGAGAAAGTAGAGTTATATAAAATTCTTTTTACCATAGAACATTGCTTTTGAATTAATTAGTTTTGTGTAAAGTCTGAAATGAACTTCATAGTTATTTATATCACAACGTAAACAAATATACTAAATTTAAGCTAAAATTCCAGCAGTTACGACCTCTATAAGTTTTTTCTTAATAGGATTTAAAGAAAATTGATATTTAAGAAGAACGTTTTTCTGGCTTTTTGCATAGTTGTTATAGTAAATTTCTTAAGAAAAATAGTAGTTTCGCATTTTCAAATTTAATAAATAACAGAACATGGATTTTTATAGAATTACATCTTGTGATGATAGCTGGTATGAAGCTTTTTATACTATATATAAAACGTCTTTTCCTTTGCATGAGCAGAGAAATGAAGAACAACAGCAAGCTGCATTCCAACATGCTGAATACCATTTAGAATGTGTAATTGAAGAGAATCGATTGCTGGCTTTTATTGCTTATTGGGAGTTTGATTCTTATTTATATATAGAACATTTTGCAGTTAATCCTGCCTGTCGTGGACAAAATATTGGAAGTGAGTCATTAAAGGCTTTGGCAGCAAAAACAGATAAAGTTATTCTTTTAGAGATTGATCCTTTAATAGATGAAGTTTCACGGAAAAGGTTTCATTTTTATGAGCGATTGGATTTCAAAGCGAATCCGTATAAACATTATTATCCCCCCTACTCTTTGGAATATCCACCTCATGAATTGATTGTTCTTAGTCTTTCTAAGGTTTTAGACGAGGCGTTGTATATTCAGTTTGATAATGATCTGAAAAATATTGTTATGCGTTTTGAATGAGTTATTTTTGTTTCGTTTATCCGAAATGAGGAACAGATAAATCAAACTTCTTTTCTACAAACTCTTTCAGAAATTCAACCGTTTGATCAATTCCTAAAACAGAAGCATCAATTGATAAATGGTAGGAAGCAGAATTACCCCAGGTTTTATTGGTATAATAGTTGTAGTAAGCGGCACGGGATTTATCTGTTTTTTGGATGCGTTCTTTTGCTTCTTCTACTGTCATTGCCTGCATTTCAATCACTCGCTGGATACGGATTTCCAAATTGTTATGAATAAAGAAACTGAGGCAGTTAGGGTTGTCTCTGAGGATATAATCAGCACAGCGTCCTACCATTATACAGGATTCTCTTTCTGCGATAAGACGAATGGCATCGCTTTGGAGTTTAAATAATCCTTCACTGGATAAAACATTGGTGTAAGGAGAATACATACCCATATAAGATAAACCTACAGAGAAAGCATAGGCTAAACCGTCGGATGCTTTTTCATCTACATTTTCAAATACTTCAGGACAAAGCCCGCTTTCTTTAGCCGCGACATCGATTAATTCTTTATCATAGTAGGTAAAATTCAATGCTTTCGCCAGTTTTTGTCCAATCTCACGTCCGCCACTTCCAAATTGGCGACCAATAGTCAATGCGATTTTCTTTTCCATATCTGTTCGGTTTACTGTCTACTATGCTAATATATAATTTTTCTCTTAAATTTATTTCTTTACATCTGCTTTTCTTCTATTTTCCTAAATTTTTGGAGTTGTTGAAAGAATACAGTAGCTGTCACAAGCGATGCTGTTACGTCTGCAATAGGTATACTAACCCATACCCCAAATGTTCCCCATATTCTGGGTAGAATTAATAAACAAGGGATAAGAAATAACAGTTGTCGTGTAAGCGATAAGAAGATAGCCTGAAATGGTTTTCCAATCGACAAAAAGAAGTTGGTTGCCACCATTTGAAAACCAACAATGGGAAATACGGCTAATACAATATGTAATCCATATACAGCTTCACGGATTAAGCCTGAGTCTGTTGTAAACATACGTACGACAACGGATGGTAATAGCTGACAAAGAAGAAAGCCAAATGTAGCAATACCTATTCCTATTTTCATGGTCAGTTTTGTAACTTCTGTTACTCTGCCGAAATTACGTGCGCCAAAGTTATATCCGGCAATGGGTTGCATGCCCTGATTTAATCCCATGATAATCATCGCAAATAAGAAAACCACTCTGTTTACAATGCCATATGCTCCAATTGCTAAATCACCGCCATTCGCTTTTAGTCCACGATTAATAAGGATTACGATCAGACAAGAACATAAATTCATAAGGAATGGGGATAATCCGATAGAAATAATGCCTACTACCAAATCCATTTTAATTTTATAAATTCCTTTTTTAAAATGAATGAAACGTTTAGAATCTGAAAAATAGATGAATTGGAAGGTTAAGGTGATTACCTGAGATATCACAGTTGCCCACGCTGAACCTTTAATTCCCCATCCCAACCAGAAGATAAAGATTGGATTGAGTAAACAGTTTATAACTACAGAGGCTAATGTCGCATACATCGCTAATTTAGGGGCTCCCGACGAACGTAAAATGGCATTTAGTCCCAGGTACATGTGTGTTATCACATTTCCTAACAGGATAATTTCCATGTAATCCCGTGCATATGGTAAGGTTACTTCACTGGCTCCAAAGAATAAAAGGACATCATCTAAGAATAAGAAAGACAGGAGTGTAAAAGCAATACCAATAATAATATTCAATACAAATACATTCCCTAATACATTATTGGCTCCTGCATAATCCTTTTGTCCTAATTTAACAGAAATTACGGTAGAAGCTCCTACTCCCACCAATGAACCAAAGGCTGCTGCCAGGTTCATAAACGGGAAAGTTATAGCCAAACCTGCAATAGCTAACGCTCCTACTCCGTGCCCTATAAATATACTATCCGCAATATTGTATAAGGAAGAAGCTGTCATTGCAATAATGGCAGGAATGGCATATTCTGTTAATAGTTTATTAATCTTTTCGTTACCTAATCGTAGCGGTGATGATTGATTACTCATATATTGTTTTCTCTTTAAACGGTCTTGATAAACTCCCTACAAAAGTAGTTATATTTACCTTGAAATATTAATTTTGTTGGGCTTCTGAGAAAAACTATTTAAAAAACAAGTTTTGTTCAGGAGTAGTTTAGTCCATATCATTACTAATTTATATATAGATGGCAGAGGATCTGATCATAACAGGAGAAAATAAACAAGAAAAATACGAAGCATTGATTCCTCAAATAGATGCTTTAACTCAGGGGGAAACAGATGAAGTAGCCAATATGGCTAATATCGCAGCCGCTTTGAAGGAGACATTTGATTTCTTTTGGGTAGGATTTTATAAAGTTAAAGGAGATGTGTTGGTGTTGGCTCCTTTTCAGGGACCTGTTGCCTGTACCCGTATTCGTTTAGGGAAAGGCGTTTGTGGAACTGCCTGGCAGGAAGCTAAAACGATACTTGTTCCCAATGTTGAACTGTTTCCTGGACATATAGCCTGTAGCTCGGCTTCCAAATCTGAAATTGTTGTACCTATTATTCGAGAGAATAAAGTAATCGGTGTCTTAGATATAGATAGCGATACGCTTCATTCTTTTGATGAAATAGATCAACACTATCTTGAACAACTTATCGCTTTAGTGTCTGCAAGGATATAAGGAATAATTTATCTTTCTTTTCATTGCCTGACAACTGAACAGGGACATTTACTTAAGATCATATATCCTAATATACCCGATAAAACAGAACCCGCAAATACGCCAATTTTTGCCTGATTAAGCAGATCTGCACCTACATCTGGTATAGAAGCGAAAGCTAAATTAGAGATAAAGAGAGCTACGGTAAAACCGATTCCTCCTAACATGGCAACCCCAAATAAGTTACGTCGGGTAACACCTGCCGGTAAAACAATAATTCGCAGTCGGAAGAAAAGATAGGTAAATAAATAAATTCCACAGGATTTACCAATTACTAATCCTGCCATAATCGCTAAAGGCACTCCTAATAATGTAGAAGGGTCGATTCCTCCTAATGTAACTCCTGCATTGACAAAGGCAAATAGTGGTAAAATGAAAAGATATATATAAGGATGCATACTATCTGCTATTTTTTGTAAAGGACTGATTGATAAGTTTGTTTCTCTATGGATCTGATTCAATATTCTGATTTGTGAGGACGTTAATATAGTTGCACTGTCAGTCTGTTTTATATCGTCAAAGTCTAACATTTGCAAATATTCAACCATGTCATCAGAGAACTGTTCCAGGTGAATGTCGGGAAGAGCTGGTACGGTAAATGCCACTAATACTCCGGCTATGGTTGGATGAATCCCCGATTCAAGGAAGAGTCTCCATATAATAAAACCTCCAATATAATAGAATACTTGATTTCTAATACCTAAGCGTCCTCCGATAAACAATGTAATGAGTAAGATGGCTGATATGCCTAAAGGCTCTAATAAAATATCCTTACTATAGAAAATGGCAATGATAATAATACCTCCTAAATCATCTACAACAGCTAACGCTGTTAAGAATATACGTAAACTAAAAGGTATACGGTTGCCTAAAGCAGTAACAATTGCCAAAGCGAATGCGATATCAGTGGACATAGGGATGGCAGCCCCTCTGATTTCAGGTGAAGAATGACAGATCAGGATATAGACAATGACGGGAACGATCATCCCTCCTAAAGCTGCCAAAACAGGAAGCATCGCTTTCTTTACAGAGGATAATTCCCCTATTAATATTTCCTGCTTGATTTCCAGTCCGATTACAAAAAAGAAAAGAGTCATCAATGCATCATTGACAAACTCTAATATAGTCATAGGTTCTCCATGATGAGTGAAGAAATCATACCCTGCAATATGTAAACGAATAGGATGTTCTAAAAACTCCAGATAAAGATATGCCCATGGAGAATTTGCGATCAATATCGCTAATATCGTGGTTATGAATAGGAGTCTGTTTGCATTCGGCTTCTTTGACGATAACCGACGAAAAGGCCTGAATAAGCTCGTGATTCTGCTTTCACTCATACATGCTACCTTTTTGAGAAACGTTTCGTCTTCTCTGGTTAATTAAGTTTCAGCAGTAGAAAAATTTTAGTCTCTTTTAGCCTGTTGGTCTAATCCGTATGATATACGTGTTAATTTCTCTACCCAAACAACAAATATACCAGTTAAAATTAAATTGAACACAATTGTAAGGACAGAAATCATTAATGCAGGACCTCCTAAATTATAGCTTAAAGCGATAAAAATAATTCCCGCTCCTACTTCACCACGTGTAAACATTCCTATTGAAAGAGCTAAACGTTCCTGTATACGACGATCACGATAAAAGAATACGGGAACCAGTTTTCCGATATTGGAAAGAGTTGAAACAATGACTACATGGAATAGTATCATTGACCATGACATAACAGGCTGAGAGCCCGTGACAGTACCTGCTCCTACTGTCTGAGAAGCAAAGTCTATACCAAAGAATACAGGCATACTCAAACCCACTAATAACATGAATAGGTAAGAAATGGTATCTGCTGCTTTTGCCTCTGATAAAGCGTGTGAATGATTTCCTTTCATAATCATTCCTAAAATAAAAGCAGGTAAAAGTACTTCAATATGGATTCCTCCATCTAATCCAAATAATATTTTACTACCCAGGTATATACCATGTGTAGCCGCAAATATGATGATGGCATACAGTAATATCATTTGCCAGCTTTGTGGCAGATTATATTGTCCCATTTTCTTCCATCCTATTACCAGGAGAATGGAAACAACCATTATAATTACAATCAATTGCCATTTCATACCTACCATCATGATCTGTAAAGGGATCATTAATAAAATGGTGTCAAGGTCATCGAATATAGCTAATACCTGAACCTTCTTATATACCCAGGTTGCTTTTAGTCCGGCAGCAGCTAACATGGTAAAAAGAATACCGGCAGAGGTTGGAGCAGCAAAACGGCTTAACAGTAGATTTTCTTCCCAAGCCTGAGAACTTCCCCAATAAATAGAGGGTAATAAAACAAATATATAGTAAAGGCAAACTAATATCCAGGGACACGCAGCAGTTGCCATGGCAATAAAATAGTCTTTTGTATAGGATTTCCAGCGGCTTTTATCTACTTCAAATTCTCGTCCAACATTGATCATAATAAAGCCCAGACAGGTGTATAGTAAAGTATCGGTTACTGTTTTGACGGACTCATAATGTTGACCTACGACTTGTGGTAAAAACTGTGAGATAATAAGCCCCACCATTAAGAAAAAAGAGAACAAAAATACCTTCCTCATTCGCTTAAGTGTATGTTTAATAGTTCAGGAGGCAAAAATATATATTTCCGTTCAAAGTTAAAATTAATTCAATAAATGTTTCAATTTATTAATAGTTTATTATAGTTTCTTTGGTATTTATTCATCAAAATGTAATGTTTCAACTTTTCCCAAACGATCACGTAAACGCTTGATCTCTCCTTTTCTAATGCGTAAAGTCATACGGCAGTCCATATCGAATTGTTGCCTTACTATTTCAGGATTATCTTCTTTTATGATTTTCATTACATTGTTCAAAAACGGATATTCAAATACGATGTTGATTTCTTCGTCAACTGTTTTCTCTATGATCTCTGCTGCTTCAATCGCTTCTGCTGCGGCAGACCGGTAGGCAACAATAAGTCCGCTTGTTCCCAGTTCAATACCACCAAAGTAACGGATTACTACGATCAAAATATCAGTGAGTACATTGGAGTTAATCTGTCCAAGAATAGGTTTTCCTGCGGTAGAAGAAGGTTCCCCATCATCATTGGCACGAAATTCTTTTCTTTCGCTTCCTAACATATACGCCCAACATACATGTCGGGCATCATAATATTGTTTACGATATTTATGGATGTGTTCTTTTACTTCTTCTACAGTACGAACCGGAATAGCATACGAAATAAATTTACTACGCTTTTCTGTATAGTATCCTTCTGAAGTCTCTTTTATTGTTTTATAAATATCGTTCGTCATGTTTAGTCGGGAATGTGAGTTTTTTGCTCTTCTCGATAGGCTCTGAAATCTTTCATGATTTCTTCTATCTCTTCTACAAAGTAAGGATCTTTTACCTGTGTTTTAATTGCTTCATAGTAAGCTTCGATGGCTGGTAATGCACATATATCCTGACCGCGCAATACGAAATAAGGTTCTTCTTTTTCTACGCATTGTTTAATCATCTGAATCGGATTCTTCATATATCTTTCCTTTAATTAGTTTTATAAAGTTACTGTAAGCTTATGAAAATCATCCCGTGCCCGACACGGGATCGCAGAGGAACTGACTTTTTCTATGTATGCGATCCCGAATCAAGTTCGGGATGATTTTTTGTTATCAACTTTAGCTTTTTTTCTTCTTTCCTTTTTTAATAGAACTACCATTTAGTTCTTCTACCAGGAAAGGAGTTGTAAAGCTTTTGGTTTTCTTTTTTACCATCTCTTCAGGAGTCCCGGTGAATAATATTTTACCACCGTTTCGTCCTCCTTCCGGTCCTATATCAATAAGGTAGTCGGCACATTTAATGACATCCAGATTGTGTTCAATTACTATAATGGTATTTCCTTTATCTACTAACTTATTCAATACACCTAATAATACGCGTATATCTTCAAAATGTAGACCTGTTGTAGGTTCATCCAATATATATAATGTTTTACCTGTATCTTTCTTGGATAGTTCTGTTGCCAGTTTTACCCGTTGACTTTCACCACCAGACAGGATTGTAGAGGGTTGTCCTAATTTGATATATCCCAATCCTACATCTTGTAATACTTTTATTTTATGTAAGATAGAAGGTACATTTTCAAAGAATTCAACAGCCATATTTATAGTCATATTCAATACGTCTGCAATCGATTTACCTTTGAATCGAACTTCCAGGGTTTCTCTGTTGTATCGTTTTCCGTGACAGGTTTCGCATGGAACCAATACATCCGGTAGGAAATTCATTTCAATTGTTTTATACCCATTCCCTTTACAGGTTTCACAACGCCCTCCTGCCACATTGAAAGAGAAACGTCCGGGTTTATATCCTCTGATCTTTGCTTCCGGTAGATTAACAAACAGGTTTCGGATATCTGAAAATATACCGGTATAAGTTGCCGGATTGCTTCGTGGAGAACGTCCGATTGGTGACTGATCTACATTTACAATTTTATCAATATTGTCTACTCCCTCAATGGATTTATAAGGTAGCGGGTCTTGTAAAGAACGATAGAAATGCTGACTTAATATAGGTTGTAAGGTATGATTGATCAACGATGATTTACCACTTCCGGAAACACCTGTTACACAGATCATTGTTCCCAACGGAAACGTTACATTTACATTTTTAAGATTATTTCCGGTAGCTCCTTTTAGCGTAATGGTTTTACCATTGCCTTTTCTTCTTTCGGCTGGTATTTCAATTGCGGTATTTCCATTCAGATAAGCAGAAGTTAATGTATCGGATTGGAGCATTTTCTCCGGTGTTCCGGCAAAAACAACTTCACCACCTAACCGACCGGCTTTAGGACCCATATCAATTACATAATCGGCATTCACCATCATATCTTTGTCGTGCTCTACTACAATGACAGAATTTCCGGTATCACGCAATTGTTTTAAAGAGTTGATTAACCGAACATTATCGCGTTGATGTAAACCAATACTTGGTTCATCCAGAATGTATAATACATTTACTAACTGACTACCTATTTGAGTAGCCAGACGAATGCGTTGACTTTCTCCTCCTGATAAAGTTCCGGAAGCCCGGTTCATCGATAAATAATCTAAACCTACATCTAAAAGGAATTTTAAACGGGCACGGATTTCTTTCAATATTTCAATCGCAATCTGTTGTTGCTTGGAATTTAAACGGTCTTCTATACCTTCCAGCCATTCATAGAGTTCTGAAATATCCATACCGGACACTTCAGCAATATTTTTATTGTCTATCCGATAATGTAATGCTTCTTTATTCAGTCGTTGACCATTGCATTCGGGGCAGGTTGTCATCCTGATAAACTGTCCAGCCCATTTTTGAGCAGATGCAGACGCTTCACTTTCCTGCTGCATCATAATGTATTTGGCAACACCTTCGTATGATAGAAAATATTTAGAACTGTTTCCTAACGATTCATTTTTGATTTGTAACCGTTCATCTGTTCCGTTCATGATTTCATCCAACGCTTCCTCCGGAATATCTTTGATCGGTGTCTTTATGGTAACACCGTATTTCTCGCAAATCGCTTCAATCTGCCAGAAGATAAGGGAGTTCTTATATTTTCCCAATGCTACGATACCACCATTGTAAATGCTTAATTTTGGATTAGGAACAATCTTCTCTAAATCCAGAAGATTTACCTGTCCTAACCCTTTACATTTCGGGCATGCTCCTTGTGGAGAGTTGAAAGAGAAGTTATGTGGTGCCGGTTCACTATATGAAAGTCCGGTGGAAGGACACATCAAACGACGACTGTAATGACGCACTTCATTTGTCTCCATATCCTGAACCAATACAAGTCCATCGCCTTGTTTCATGGCTGTTTTCAGACTTTCTTTCAAACGTCTTTCATCATTTTCTGAAACCTGTAGTTTATCGATTACTACTTCAATGCTGTGCATTTTATAGCGGTCCAGTTTCATTCCATGCAAGATCTCTCTGATCTCTCCATCGACACGAACCGTCAGATAACCTTTTTTCCGGATTTGTTCAAATAGCTCTTTGTAATGTCCTTTACGGTTTCTTACTAAAGGAGCTAACATATATATTTTCTTACCCTTATAATGTTCTAACAGAAGTTCCAATATTTGTTCCTCTGTGTATTTTACCATTTTTTCATTCGTCAGATACGAATAGGCCTCTCCTGCCCTTGCATACAGTAGACGAAAGAAGTCATATACTTCTGTTGTCGTTCCTACAGTAGAACGTGGATTCCGGTTTGTTGTTTTTTGCTCAATCGAGATGACGGGACTTAAGCCGGTTATTTTGTCTACATCCGGACGCTCCATATTGCCCAGAAAATGTCGGGCATATGCTGAAAATGTTTCAATATAACGCCTCTGCCCTTCTGCAAATATTGTATCGAAGGCAAGGGAAGATTTACCACTTCCACTCATACCTGTAATAACGGTAAGTTTGTTACGCGGGATTTCGATGTCTATATTTTTTAGGTTATGGACCCGCGCACCTAAGACGGCGATTTGTCCGTCCTCTACTACTTTTTCCTTTTTACTCATAGATAATTGTTATTCTTTATTTTACCACCCAACGTGAATCGTGCACGTATTTATTAGGTGTGTTATAATACAAATCGTCTTCAGTAGGGATCTGTATCGTATAGGTTTTGCCATTGGTTGTTAATTTACGGTCTCTTAACCAGGTATTAAATCGCTTCAGGTCGGAATAAGCAACTCCATTTTCTTTAGCAAATTCTGCTAAATCCTGGATGTCGGTAGAAACCTTTTCTTCACGAAAAGCCATTGGTTTATATAAGTCTTCCGGTGTAATTACAAAACCATATTTATAAGGATTCTCGAAAATTTCTTTTATCGCCATGATACGATATACGTAGCGACTGGTTTCTTCTACTAACCAAAGTTCTAATGAACTGTCTTCTTTTTGTTTGGTTAATTCACCAGATATACGTCCCATTCCTGCATTGTAAGAAGCAGCAACATTTGCCCAGTCACCATATCTTTTATAAGCATTCTTCAGATATTTACAAGCAGCCTGAGTTGATTTTGCCACATCGCAACGTTCGTCGACAGTTGGTGTAATAGTAAGACCATTCTCTTTTCCGGTAGATTCCAAAAATTGCCAGATACCCACTGCCCGGGCTGGGGAAGAAACCCGCGGGTCCAGGTGACTTTCGATAACCGCCAGGTATTTAAAATCATCCGGGATACCATTTTCTTTTAAAATAGGTTCTATAATTGGGAAGTAACGGTTGGCTCGTTTAATTAACAGTAAAGTGGTTGCATGGAGATAAGTGAAGCTGGTCAATTCTCTATCAAAGCTTTCCCGACGATTGTAACGGGTCAGGTCTACTTTCTCGCCACAAAAGGTAACAGATGAAGGTATTGGAGGATTTACTACCATAGATGCAACCGCTGGTTTTTCTTCTTTTACTTTTTCTACATCGTTAGAACTGATAGATAAACAAGCTGTTAAACAAACTATCACTCCTGCACACAGACCGATTATTTTATTAGAAATTTTCATGTTCTATAATTTGGTTTAACTGAAATAGATCACCTTGAAAAGACATAATCCATTTTATAACTATTTATTTCATATTAAAACTCCCTAAAGATTTGTAAGCTTAATTAATCCCACATGATTATAACAAACATTTCCTGTAAAGGATTTAATATCTCTGGCGTATAAGCCTTTTCTATGTATTTTTCGTTTGCATATATAAACTTATATTCGTTTCCAAAATTAGTATTTTAAACCGACATACACTATCTTTGTCGGAAATAATCAACCAGGAAATGAGTAAGATTAAGATTTATTTATTAGCAGGACTGCTGTGTTTAACCAGCTTAAACGTTTATTCACAACAAGGCAACCGTTCAACCGTTTCAGTAAACCATTCATCGGATAATATATTTACACATATTGTTGAAACAGGTCAGACTGTTTATTCTATTGCTACTATGTATGGCGTTACAGTCGATGATATTTACCGGTTGAATCCTGATAGTAGAGAGGTTTTAAAGATTGGTGCCGTTTTGCGCATCCCTCAGGCTATAAAAGAGACTATAGCTACACCGGCTCAGGAGGATCATTATATTTATCATACTATACAAGCTAAAGAAACTCTTTATTCACTTTCATTGAAATATGAAGTGCCCGGGACTATTATCCTGGATGCCAATCCAGGGTTATCGGTGGCGACTTTCCAGATAGGTAAAACCATACGTATTCCTATAAACATGTTGGAAGATATTCCTATGAGTGAATTTGTAACAGTTACCAGATGGATTGACTACAAAGTTCCTAAAAGAGAAACACTTTATAATATATCCCGTAAGTTTAATGTGTCCCGCGAAGAGTTAATCAGTATTAATCCTGAATTAAGGGATGGGTTTAAAGAAAATATGATATTAAAAATACCTGTTATTACAGATGAGATGGTACAAAGCAGCACACAGGCTACTGTTCGTGAAAGAGATGTAAATGCACTGTTAACAGCTCCCCGGCATGCCGACAGGATAGATATTATAAAAGTTGCCTTATTGCTTCCTTTTATGACAAACGAACCTGTTCCCTCTGCTAATACAAGCCGTTTCATAGAATATTATGAAGGACTCCTTTTGGCGGTCGATAGTTTACGTAATCAGGGTGTATCTATTGAGTTATCCGTATTTGATACAGGAGAAGGAACTGCTAAATTGCAGCAAATATTACGTGACCGGGCACTGTTTGATGCCAATCTGATTATTGGTGCGGTTCAAAACGAACAAATTAAACCTGTAGCTGAGTTTGCTCAACAGTATAATAAAAAATATGTGATTCCTTTTACCTCACGTAATGATGATGTGTTATCCAATGCGTCTATATTCCAGGTGAATACTCCCCAGTCTTATTTGTATGCCAAAGCTTCACAAACGGTTATAAATCTGTTTTCAAGTTATAATATTGTTTTTGTAGATACACAAGATAAAGAGAATAAGACCGATTTTATACAGACTGTACAAAATGATTTACAACAACGGAATATTCCATTCAAACAACTGCCATATAAAGATGCTTCTTTTGAGAAAGATCTTAAGGCACAGTTGACAACAGATAAGAGAAATGTTATTATCCCTCTTTCCGGTAGCCAGGAGACATTAAATAAATTACGTATTCCTTTGCGGCTCCTTGCTGAAAATGCATCTGAATATCGTATCAATATGTTTGGTTATCCGGAATGGCAAACCTATGGTCTGGAGGTAATAAATGATTTGCATGCATTGGATACCTACATTTATAGTAACTTTTATACAGACAATAGTTCCCGGGATGTTAGAGAATATAGTACTAAGTTTAAAATCTGGTATGGTAAACCATTTATCAATACATTCCCTAAATATGGAATTTTAGGATTTGATACCGGAATGTTTTTTATTGGAAATATGAGCCGTTTGGGTACTAATTTTGAAGATAATTTAAACCGTATCTCTTATCAGGGATTACAAACCGGATTTAATTTTGAACGTGTAAATAACTGGGGTGGTTTTATCAATACGAATTTGTTTGTTGTTCATTATGATAAAATTACTTCACATGTAACTCGTACACAAGTAAGATGAATACCAGAATTATTCTTGTTTTATTCTCTATCGTAGTCTTTCTGCAAGCGGGAAAGGCTCAGAAACCTTTTCAACGGGAGTTTAATGTTGGAGGTTCTTTTGGGGCAAATTTATCTTCTGTTAGTTTTGTTCCCAATGTTCAGGAAAATCAACTGCTTACATTTAATGGAGGAGTTACGGCTCGCTGGATTACGGAAAAACATTTTGGTATTCAGGCAGAGCTTAATTTTGCACAACATGGATGGGACGAAACATTTGATGATACTCAATATTATTATTCCCGTAAACTGAATACGGTCGAATTACCTTTACTTACTCATATCTATTTTGGAAATCATCGGGCAAGATTTATTTTAAATTTAGGTCCTCAGATTGGTTATACTTTCAGTGACCATATTCATGAGAATGTGAGTGGTGTAACTCCTCTTCCTCCTCCTAATGATAATAGTTATGTGGTTGCTCAACGTGCCCTCCCTATAAAAAATCATTTTTTATGGGGTATTTGCGGCGGTCCTGGATTTGAATTACGTACAGGAATTGGTTATTTTATTTTAGAAGGAAGATATTTTTATGGG
>Ga0192245_10638_pt1 | contig 13792 bp, 13 predicted proteins | sample Koala_Koa27_M3_FD_131238 | JGI IMG/M metagenome (GOLD analysis project Ga0192245, IMG submission 131238) | Enriched cells from koala feces incubated with labeled cellulose particles, San Francisco Zoo, California, United States - Koala_Koa2-7_M3 ...
GGGAAACGACATGATAAAAGCAGGAATCATCGGAGCCACCGGCTATGCAGGGGAGGAACTGGTGCGGATCCTTTTGGGGCATCCGCAGGTGGATATTGTATGGTACGGCTCCAAAAGTCATATAGATGAAAAGTATGCGGACATTTACCGCAATGTAGGCAAACTGGTGGAGGATACCTGTCTGGATGAGGATATGGATGCACTCTCTGACGAGGCGGATGTGATCTTTACCGCCACGCCGCAGGGGTATTGTGCCTCCATGATCAGCGAGGACATTTTACAGAATGCGAAAGTCATCGATCTGAGCGCGGACTTCCGGTTAAAAGATGCGGCGACTTATGAGCAGTGGTACGGGATCAAACATACCGGGACCCAATTTCTTCCGGAAGCGGTGTACGGGCTTTGCGAGCTCTACCGGGCGCAGATTAAGGAGGCACGGCTGATCGCCAATCCGGGCTGCTATACGACCTGTTCTATTCTGGCGGCGTACCCGTTCATTAAGGAAGGGCTGATCGATCCCGCGACGTTGATCATTGATGCCAAGTCGGGCACCTCCGGTGCCGGCCGGGGAGAGAAAGTGAACAATCTGTTCTGCGAAGTCAATGAGAATATCAAGGCCTATGGGGTGGGCACCCACCGCCATACCCCGGAGATCGAGGAGCAGTTATCCTATGCGGCAGGAGCGCCGGTCACCGTCAGCTTCACGCCCCATCTGGTGCCCATGAACCGGGGCATTCTGGTGACGGCATATGCCGCGGTCACAGAGGGCGTAACCGAAGATACAATCCAAAAAGTGTATGAAGAATATTACGGATCGGAGACGTTCATCCGCCTGCTTGCCCCCGGCATCTGTCCGGAGACCCGGTGGGTGAAGGGCAGCAATTACGTGGATCTTGGGGTTACGCTGGATCAGCGGACCGGCCGGGTGGTCCTGATGGGCGCCCTCGATAACCTGGTCAAAGGCGCGGCCGGGCAGGCGGTGCAGAACATGAATCTTCTGTTTGGGCTGCCGGAAAATACCGGCCTGGATCTCATTCCGGCATTTCCGTAACCTACAAAAAACAAGCAGGAGGAAGCATATGAAACAGATAGAAGGCGGCGTGACAGCGGCCAAAGGATTTGAAGCCGCCGCCACGGCAGCACATATAAAATACGAAGACCGGGACGATATGGCACTCATCTACTCGGATACACCCTGTACGGCGGCCGGCACGTTCACCAGCAACGTGGTCAAGGCGGCCCCGGTGATCTGGGACCGGACCTTGGTTGAGAAGCAGAGAAAAGTACGAGCCGTGGTGGTCAATTCCGGCATTGCCAATGCCTGCACCGGAGAGGAAGGCCTCTCTTGTTGCAGGAATACAGCCCGGGCAGCAGCCAAAGCGCTTACTATACCGGAGGATCAGGTAGCGGTCTGTTCCACCGGGATCATCGGACTTCCGGTACCGGTCGATAAGATTGCCGCCGGATTAAATGTCCTGGCAGCACGGAAGAATACCACGAAAGAAAACGCCACCGCAGCGGCGGCGGCGATCATGACCACCGACACCCATCCAAAGGAGGCGGCGGTTACATTTCAGGTGGGAAATGAGACCATGACCTTAGGCGGGATGAGCAAAGGTTCCGGCATGATCCACCCCAACATGTGCACCATGCTGGCTTTTCTGACGACGGATGCGGATCTCACGCAGGCGGCCCTGCAGGCGGCCTTAAGTGACGTGGTCTCCGATACCTTTAACATGATCTCGGTGGATGGAGATACCTCCACCAACGATACCGTCCTGCTGCTCTCCAATGGAACGGCGGGAAATCCGACGATCCGGGGAGGGACCGAAGCGTATGATCGCTTTAAGGAAGCCCTTTTTGCGGTCTGTGAATGCCTGGCCCGGCAGATGGCTGCGGACGGGGAAGGCGCCCACGCACTGTTAAGCGTCACCATGACGGGATGCGTAGATAAGGCGCAGGCGAAGCTCATCGCCCGCTCGGTGGTCAGTTCCAGCCTGGTCAAGACCGCCGTAGCCGGTCACGATGCCAACTGGGGACGGGTGCTCTGTGCCATGGGCTATGCGGGCGCAGATTTTGACCCGGAAAAGGTAGATCTCTTCTTTGAGAGCGATGCCGGAACTATTCAGATCCTAAAGGATGGTAAAGCCACCGGCTTTAACGAGGACGAGGCGACAAAGATCCTTTCCGAGCCGGAAGTGACGATTCTGGCAGATCTTAAAATGGGCGATGCAACCGCCACCGCCTGGGGATGCGACCTCACCCATGACTATATCAGTATCAATGCAGATTATCGGAGTTAGGACTCTGAAAACAATTCCTAAATCGGCTCCTTGGCTTCGATGTCGCCTTATTTAGGAATTGTTTTCATAGAGATGGAAGCTCGAGGTTATTGGCAGATGTGGATGGAAATCGTTGATCTGGAAGGAAGAGAGCTCGGAAGGGCGAATGCGGATGGAAATCGTTGATCCAGGATGAGGCGGCTTATGAGGAGAGATTTGGATGGAAATCGTTGATCCAGGACGAAGCGGCTTATGAGGAGAGATTTGGATGGAAATCGTTGATCCAAGACGAAGCGAGCTCGAAAGGCGCGAGCTGAGTTTGGATCACGATTTACAGCAGAATAGATAGTTAGATATACAGACAAGAAAGGAAGACATTATGAATCAAGACATGCAGCAATATCTGGAGAAGGCGCAGGTGCTCATCGAGGCGCTTCCCTATATTCAGCGTTTCAACCGCAAGATCATCGTGGTGAAATACGGGGGATCGGCCATGGTAGATGAAGAGCTTAAGAAACAGGTCATCCAGGATGTGGCCCTGTTAAAGCTGGTCGGATTTAAGCCGATTGTCGTCCACGGGGGCGGCAAGGAGATCAGCAGCTGGGGCAGCAAGATGAACATGGAGCCGGAGTTTAAGAATGGGCTTCGGGTCACGGATGACGAGACCATGGAGCTGGCGGAGATGGTCCTGGGGAAGGTCAACAAGAGCCTGGTGCAGCTGACCGAGAGTCTGGGGGTGAAGGCCATCGGTATCAGCGGAAAGGACGGGAACCTGCTCGCGGTAAAGAAGAAGTACGTGGAAGGGGAAGACATCGGCCACGTGGGAGAGATCACCGAGGTGAACGCGCCGGTCCTCTATGACCTGCTGGAGAAGGATTTCCTGCCCATCGTCTGTCCGGTGGGCATGGATGAGGAATATAATACATACAATATCAACGCGGATGAGGCGGCCTGCTCCATTGCCCGCGCCATGCAGGCGGAGAAGCTGGCTTTCCTGACCGACATGGAGGGCGTATATGAAGATCCCGACAAAGAGGATACGCTGATCTCCGAGCTGACCGTATCCGAGGCCAGGAAGCTGATGGAGAACGGCAACGTGGGCGGCGGCATGCTGCCGAAGTTAAACAACTGCATCGATGCGATCGAGAACGGGGTTTCCCGGGTCCATATCCTGGACGGACGCATCCCCCACTGCCTGCTTCTGGAGATCTTTACCAATAAAGGCATCGGCACAGCCATTATCAATGACGGAGAGGAAAGATTTTACGATGGAGAATGATCTGACAAAACTCTGTATGGAAGAGACCGAGGAAAATCTGTTAAAAACCTACAGCCGCGCCCCCATTGTACTGGAGAAGGGGGAGGGCTGTTACCTCTATGACACGGAGGGAAAGAAGTACCTGGATTTTGAGGCCGGCATCGCGGTGTGCAGCCTGGGCTACGGCAACCCGGAATTTACTTCCGCGATCAAGGCCCAGACCGATCAGCTGCTGCACACGTCCAACCTGTTTTACAATACCACCTGCGGGGAGGCGGCAGCGGCATTAAAAGAGGCCTGCGGCATGGACCGGGTGTTCTTTACCAACAGCGGAACGGAGTCCGTGGAGGGCGCCATGAAGGCGGCCCGGGACTATGCGTATAAAAAAGGCAGCGGACGCACCGGATTTGTGGCCATGGAAGGCTCCTTTCACGGCCGCACCATGGGGGCGCTTTCCGTGACGTCCCATGAGGCGTACCGGACGCCCTTTGAACCGTTGATCCCGGGGGTAAAATTTGCAAAATTTAATGATATCGACAGTGTAAAAGCTCTGTTAGATGAGACCGTCTGCGCCGTGATCCTGGAACCGATCCAGGGGGAAGGCGGCATCAACGTGGCGGACAAATCCTTTTTGCAGGAAGTAAGGAAACTTTGTGATGAGTTAGGCATCCTGCTTATCTTTGATGAGATTCAGTGCGGCATGGGCCGGACCGGGGCCATGTTCGCCTGGCAGTATTACGGGGTCAAGCCGGATATCATGGCGATGGCCAAAGCCATCGGCAACGGTGTGCCGGTAGGTGCATTTGCCATGACAGAAGAAGTGGCAGAAGGCTCCCTTTCCCTGGGAGACCACGGCACCACTTTCGGAGGCAATCCACTTTCCTGTGCGGCCGTGAAAGCGACGCTTTCGATCTTTAAAGAGAAGGATCTCCCTGCCCATGTGCGCGAGGTCGGAAGCTATCTTACCGGGCAGTTAGAGCCGCTGGTTAAGGAGTATGACTGTATCCTCTGTCGGAAGGGCGTGGGCTTCATTCAGGGACTGAAACTAAACGGCCCGGTGCAGGGGGTCATTGATGCGGCCAGGGACGAGGGGCTTTTGATGATCAGTGCCCAGAGCGATACCTTACGGATCGTTCCGCCGTTAATCATTGAAAAAGAACAGGTGGATGAATTTATCACGAAACTTAAGAGAGCCTTAGATGCAGTTGCAATCAGGGGGTAAAAGTAGTACAATAATTTTACCTGGCATAAAGAGGGGTATTTACAGTTCCTTATACCGACTGTAAAGGAGATTTTATGCGAGGAAAATTTATACTTTTCTCCCTTTCTTTATTTTTGATCCTGGCTTCTGCAGCGGCCGGGTGCGGGAAGAAAGAAGAGGCAGAGGAAGCGTTTACCGATGTGTATACGCAGGAGGAAGACCTGACGGAAAAAGAAGATCTTTTGGAGGAAGTCCCGGAAGATACGAAGGAAGAGGAACTTCCCTCCACCATCTGGGTCTATGTATGCGGGCAGGTGGCCCATCCCGGGGTCTATGAACTACCTAATGAGAGCCGCCTGTATGAGGCACTGGAAGCGGCCGGAGGCATGACCGGGGAGGCAGATAAAGATTACCTCAATCAGGCGAAGCTGCTGTCGGACGGGGAACAGATCTATGTGCCCACGACCGAGGAAGTGGAAAACGGCCTGCCGGCTACGGAGGCAGCGGAAGATGGTGCCAGGCCGGGCAATACCGAAGCACATAAGGTGAATTTAAACCAGGCTTCCAAGGATGAGCTTATGGAACTGACCGGGATCGGGGAAGTGAAGGCGGAGGCCATTCTCCGTTACCGCGAGGAGCAGGGAAATTTTCAGTCCATTGAGGAGATCATGGAGATCGACGGAATCAAGGACGGTGTATTTCAGAAGATAAAGGATGACATCACAGTATGAGCAAGCGAGTGTTAGTCGTAGATGATGAAAAACTGATCGTAAAAGGCATCCGGTACAGCCTGGAGCAGGAGGATATGGAGGTGGACTGCGCCTACGACGGGGAGGAAGCCCTCCAGATGGTGAAAGACAACCCGTATGACATTGTGCTGCTGGATCTGATGCTTCCCAAGATGGACGGTCTTACTGTGTGCCAGCAGATCCGGGAATTTTCGGATGTGCCGGTGATCATGCTGACGGCCAAGGGGGAGGACATGGATAAGATCATGGGCCTGGAGTACGGGGCCGATGATTACATCACCAAGCCGTTTAATATTCTGGAAGTGAAGGCCAGGATCAAGGCGATCCTTCGCCGCTTTGGGAAGCAGAAGGAGGAGGCCGACGACAAGAAGGTGATCGTCAAGGGAGATCTGCGGATCGACTGTGAGAGCCGCCGGATCACGATCGGGGATAAGGAAGTCAATCTGACGGCGAAAGAATTTGATCTTCTGGAGCTTTTGGCCACGAACCCCGGCAAAGTGTACAACCGGGATGACCTTTTAAATATCGTATGGGGGTATGAGTATCCGGGAGATGCCCGGACCGTGGATGTCCATATCCGGAGGCTTAGGGAGAAGATCGAAGCCAACCCCAGCGATCCGAAGTATGTATATACAAAGTGGGGAGTTGGTTACTATTTCAGGGGGTAAGAGACATTTCCGAATCGAGCTGTTTCACAGTCTGTGGGTCCAGATTGCTGCGCTGGTCTTTCTGGTCGGCGTCACATCCGGCATCATCGTGGGCACCGTGCAGGTGAACCGGTATGAGGCCATAGCCGTGTCGGAGCGGACCTCAGATATACAGAATCAGTGCACGATCATAAGCAATCAGCTAAGCGCGGACGATTATGCCAAGGAAGGCGTATCCGAATCGACGCGTTACGAGCTGGTGCAGCTTTCCAATATCTACAGCGGCCGGGTGATGGTCATTGACCGCGATTACCACATTGAAGAAGATACGTATGATATGGACGTCGGCAAAACGATCGTATCGGAGGACGTGATCCAGTGCCTTCAGGGCGAGGGGACCTCTTATTATGATGCCGATAACCAGTATATCGAGGTGACGGTGCCTATTTTGCAGGCGGAGACGGATACCCCGGTGGGGGTGGTGCTGGCCAGCATTTCCACGGACGCCATTGCCTCCATCCGCGCGGAGCTGGCCCGTTCTGCCCGGATCATGGAGATTTCCATTGCGGCGGTGGCCCTGCTCTTAGGCGTGCTTCTCGGATATCTCATGGTGGGCCCGTTCCGCCGGCTGACCCGCTCCATCGAGGAAGTGACCGAAGGGTATGAGGACGAGTACCTCCAGGAGGATACGTACCGGGAGACGCAGAGGATCAGCGATGCCGTCAACAAGATGCTGGATCGGTTAAAGGAGTTAGACGCCTCCCGTCAGGAATTTGTCTCCAATGTGTCCCACGAGTTAAAGACGCCTATGACGTCCATGAAAGTCCTGGCCGATTCCCTGCTTTCCCAGGAGGAAGTGCCGGAAGAACTGTACCGGGAATTCATGAATGATCTTTCCCAGGAGATCGAGCGGGAGGATGAGATCATCACGGATCTGCTCTCTCTGGTGAAGATGGATAAGAACAATACGATGGATGTGCACGAGGTGGATATCAACGCGATGGTGGAGCAGGCGTTAAAGCGTCTTCAGCCGATCGCGGCCGAGCGCAACATTGAGCTGGTGCTGGAGAGTGTCCGGCCGGTCAAGGCGGAGGTGGATGAGACCAGGCTTTCCCTGGCTGTGACCAACCTGGTGGAGAATGCCATCAAATACAATCACGACGATGGCTGGGTACATGTGACGGTGAACGCGGACGCCAAGAATTTCTATCTGGAAGTGGCAGATTCCGGGACCGGGATACCACAGAAAGAGATGGAGCATATTTTTGAACGGTTTTACAGGGTGGATAAATCCCATTCCCAGGAGATCAGCGGCACGGGCCTGGGCCTTTCCATTGCCCGAAGCGCGGTGGTCATGCACCGGGGATCCATCAAAGTGGACTCCCAGTTGGGAGAGGGCGCGACCTTTACCGTGCAGATCCCTCTGAAGTATATTTCATAGAAAGGAAACATTTAAGGAGGCTAGTAGGCAGGTATGAAGCGGCAGAGAATCCCGGCGGTATGCCTGGTACTTATTTTAATATCGATGCTTTTTGCAGGCTGCGGAAGAAATCAGGAAGTAGAAGACCCGGCGGCCACGTACCTGTACTATGTCAATCTGAACGGTACGGGCCTGGAACGGGAGGAGATCGACATACAAGGGGAAGAGCCCAAGGAGGCCATCGACCGCATCCTGGCGGATATTTCCGCCATTCCGGATTCCAATTCCTACACCACCGCTTTCCCGGAAGACGTTTCCGTTACGGACTGGAAGCTCACCGGAAAGACGCTGACGCTGACGTTTAATGAGGCCTATAAAGAGATGGATGCCACCGCGGAGATTCTGCTTCGGGCAGCCGTCGTTCAGTCTCTGACGCAGATCGAAGGGGTGGACAGCGTGGTGTTTATGATCGGGAAGGAACCGCTCACCGATTCGACCGGAGCGGTTGTGGGAACGATGAACGCGGATAGTTTTGTCTCCAATACGGGGGTCACGATCCACGCCAATGTGGAGGAGGAGATCCCGGTGTATTTCGCCGCCAAGAAGGGGAATAAACTGGTGCGTGAATCGGTGCTGGTCACCTATAATACGTATTCCGCCATTGAGAAGGTGATCATGGAGACGCTGCTTGCCGGCCCGGGGGAGGGCAGCAGTTCTCTCGCGGTACTGCCCGCGGAGACTAAGATTTTAAGCGTCTCCCTGCAGGATGAGATCTGTTATGTGAATCTGGATGAAAAGTTTTTAGATCCGGTACCGAATGTGACGCCGGAAGTGGTCATTTACAGTATCGTAGATTCCATCGTGGAGGCAGGAAACGTGAACCAGGTGCAGATCCTGGTCAACGGCGAGAGTGACATCGTCTATCAGGACGTGGTGGATCTCTCCAAGCCGCTGGAAAAAAATACAAAGATCATAAAGAAGTAAGAGGATGTACTTTAATGAGAGGCAGGCCGTTTATGAGGCTGTGCCTGGCGGTATGTCTTTTGATTACCCTGCGGCTTATTTTCACCGGGGAAGGGCCGCCAAGTTCCCTGGATGCCGTGCGCGGGGACGGAGGACATATCACGCTGACAGGCACGCTGTATCAGAAGGAACTTCGGGAGGACGATCAGATCCTCTATCTGAAAGACAATTCTTTTCTTTATCAGGAGCAATCCTTTAAGGAACCAAAGATTCTAATCTATGATGATTCCAACACACAAGTAAATATCGGAAGCACCGTGCAGGTGGAAGGGAGAGTTACGCGCTATGAAGGGCCCAGAAATCCCGGGGATTTTAATCAGAAGCTGTACTATGAGCGGCAGGGGATCTGTGGCTGTCTGTGGGCGAAAAAGGTGACCGTTGTAAAAGAAAGCAACAGGGGCTTACGGGAGTGGCTTTTTGCCTTTCGGATGCGGTGGAAGGAAGCACTGATGCAGGCGCTGGGGGAAAAGGACGGCGCCACGTTATGCGCCATGCTTTTAGGAGACAGAACGGAGATGGATGCGGAGGTGCGGGATTTATACCAGGCCAACGGCATCGGGCACATCCTGGCCATCTCAGGACTCCATCTTTCTTTTCTCGGCCTTGGGATTTACCGGCTTTTCCGGAGGCTTTCCGGGTCCTACCCGGTGGGGGCGGCTTTTGGCGTCCTGTTTCTGGGGCTGTATTTTCTGATGATCGGGGCCAGCGTATCGGCGGTGCGGGTGCTGATCCTGTTTCTGTTCCGGGTCGGGGCGGATGTGACCGGGCGGCATTACGATGCTTATACGGCGCTTTCCTTTGCGGCCATGGTAGTGCTTTTGTGGCGGCCCCTGTATCTGACGGACGGGGGATTTTATTTATCTTTTGGCGCCCTTTTGGCGCTTCTTCTGGTGTGCCCGGTATTTTCCGGGCTGAAAGGAGGCGGGCTGTGGGCCAGTGTCAGTATTCAGATCAGCCTGCTTCCCGTTCTGCTCTACTTCTTTTTTGAAATCCCCACTTACGCAGTGTTTTTAAATCTGCTGGTGATTCCTTTAATGAGCGGTGTGCTCGCATGCGGCTTAGTGGGCAGTGCGCTTTCTCTTTTGATCGCGCCGCTTGGACGGGGGATTATACAGATCTGCGGGGGTTGTTTCTGGGTGTATGAGAAACTCTGTACCGGGACCCTTCACTTGCCCGCCTCCCGTCTGGTCTTTGGGCAGCCGACGCTTCCTCAGATGGCAGCGTACGACCTGGCGCTGGTTCTTTTTGTGGTGATGCTGCGGCGGGCCCGGAAGAAAAAGCAGGCGGAGAAAAAACGGGGCTCTTCCAGGGGAAAAAGCGTCTTGCCGGGCCTGCGCGCGTGGGTTTTTGCCGGTGCGATCCTGCTTTTGGGGAGTGTGGTACTGTGCTTTCCAAGGGAGACAGGAAAAGTCAGTATCACCATGGTGGATGTGGGGCAGGGGGATGGCATTTTCTTTTCCGATGAAGATGGCGGCACGTATTTCGTGGACGGGGGCAGCAGCGATGTGAACCAGGTGGGGAAGTACCGGATCGAGCCCTTTTTAAAATCGAAAGGAGTGGATCACCTGGACTACGTATTTCTCTCCCACGGGGATATGGATCATTTGTGCGGCATCCGGGAAATGCTGGGGCGGCAGCTGATCGGGGTGAAGATTTCCTGCGTGGTGCTGCCGCCAGAGGAGACCTGGGAGGAAGAGCTCTATTCCCTGGCGCAGGAGGCGTTGACATATGGGACGCAGGTGGCGGTGATGGAGGCCGGGCAGAAACTGGAAGCGGGTGCTATAACGCTATCCTGCCTCTGGCCGGAAGCTAGGCCGAAAGAGGGCGGCACCAATGAGAATTCCATGGTGCTTGAACTAACGTATGGAGAATTTACGATGCTCTTTACCGGAGACCTGGGAGAAGAAGAAGAAAAGCAGCTTACCCTTTCCCCGGTGGACGTGTTAAAAGTGGCCCATCACGGGTCCAGGAATTCCTCCGGGGAGGCTTTCCTTAAAGAAGTAAGGCCGAAGGCAGCGCTGATCAGCGCCGGACAGCACAACACCTACGGGCATCCCCACGCGGAGACATTAGAGCGTTTGGAAGAAGCAGGAAGCAAGAGTTATTGTACAAAAGAGAGCGGAGCACTGACGGTGGAGGTAAAGCCGGGCGGGGAGGAATTTTCCGTGGAGGGATACCTCTGGGGGGAAGAATGAGAGGAAACATTTGACACCATATACGATGTCATATATACTTAGAAAGGAAGAATTTTTCATGTCTCAAATAGAGAAATTGATACAGAGAATATGTGAACTTCCGGATGATGTGCGGTTTGATGAGCTGTGCAAGGTGTTAACATATTATCAGTATGAGATGATTTCGCCTGCAGGCGGCAGTCACTATAAATTTGTAAAGCCCGGGCATGAAACCATTGTATTGCCGAAGCATGGTTCCATGAAAAAAGTGTATGTCGTTAAAGTAAAAAAGATCATTGAGGAGGAAGAAGATCATGAGAACGGTGGATGAGTATATGAAATTGCCCTACAGGATGGAGATTGAAGAAGACCCGGATGAGGGTGGTTGTGTGGCCTCCTTTCCGGACCTGACAGGCTGCCTGACCTATGCGGATACGTTGGATGAATTATTGAAACGGATTGATGATGCCAAGAGAACCTGGTTTGAGGATATGACAGAGCGCGGCGTGCCGATTCCGGAGCCAAAAAATCTGGAAGAATATTCCGGATGTTTCAAGCTGCGCATGCCGAAAAGCCTTCACAAAGAATTGGCAGAACGCTCAAAAGAAGAAGGCATCAGTATGAATCAATATTGCATTTTCCTGTTATCCCAGAACAATGCTATTTACACAAAAGGAAGATTCTGATAAAAACCTGAAAAAAGAGCCTGCATTGTTAAAAAAAATACTTTTCTTTTGCGGAGAATCATAGTAAAATAAAAAGGAAAGTTATAAATTTAACAAAAGGGAGGGCTTAAATTATGGCTTCTGATAACGGCGAATTTAAAGGAAAAACAGTCATCATTACCGGTGGCGGACGTGCAGTGCTGGAAGATGGACGCAGCGGCGGAATCGGATATGGGATCGCCAATGCATTTGCAAAAGAAGGCGCGAATCTCGTGATTACCGGCAGAAACGTGAAGAAGTTAGATGACGCGAAAGAAGAACTGGAACGTCTCTACGGCATTCAGGTAGTGACCTGCCAGGCAGATGTGGACAAATCAGATGCGGCAGAAGGAAGAGTAAAAAATGTCGTGAAACAGGCGATCGACACCTTCGGACACATCGATGTCCTGGTCAATAATGCCCAGGCATCCAGCGCCGGAGTTCCGCTCAAAGATCAGTCCATCGAACAGTTTGATCTGGCGATCTATTCCGGCCTCTATGCTACGTTCCTTTACATGCGTGAGTGCTATCCGTATCTGAAAGAGACCCAGGGCTCCGTGGTCAATTTCGCTTCCGGTGCCGGCCTTTTCGGCAACGCCGGCCAGGCTTCCTACGCAGCGGCCAAAGAAGGCATCCGTGGCATGTCCCGGGTAGCTGCCACCGAGTGGGCTCCGGATAACATCAACGTCAACATGGTCTGCCCGCTGGCCTGGACCTCAGGTCTGGAGCAGTTCAAGAACGAATATCCCGAAGCATACGAGAAGAACGTGACCATGCCGCCGATGGGCCATTACGGAGACGCAGAGACAGAGATCGGACGCGTCGTCGTACAGCTGGCCTCCCAGGATTTCAAATACATGTCCGGCGAGACAGTCACCCTGGAAGGCGCTATGGGCCAGAGACCTTAATTGGTTCATTGGGGACGTAGCATTTTGGACTGCACCCCGTCAAGTAGACAATTGAAAAAATTAAAAGTTTTCAACCAGCAGGGATTCTCCCCTGCTGGTTCTTTTTATGCTGCTTGTAAATATTCATTGTGTTTTTCCATCGGCGTTAATACACCAAGGTTTCGCTGTAGCCGCTTATTGTTATAATAATCAATGTATCCGGCAATCATCCGGACAAGTGACTCGCGGTCTGTAAACTTCTTTCCATAGTAACGCTCTCGTTTCAAAGTCCCCCAGAATCCTTCCATCGGACCATTATCGATACATTTAGCAACTCTGGACATGCTCTGTATCATTCCGTATTCCTCAAGCATTGTGTGGAAGGTTCGATTCGTATACTGGTATCCCCGGTCGCTGTGAAATATAGGCCGTGCACCGGGGTTGGCAGCAACAGCTGCATTAAAAGTGTCATATACGATAGCATTATTATTGGAGCCCCCGATCATATAGGATACGATCCGCCTGTCATAAAGATCCAGGATCGCGCTTAAGTATACCCTGTGCTTCTCACCTTTGGCATCCTTATAGTGGAACTCTGTAACATCAGTGAGCCATTTCTCATTGGGCTTCTCTGCTTTGAAATCACGGTTAAGAACGTTCTCGGCTGTATACTGTGGATTTGACGCCCGTCTGGTGCATCCGTTATTCGAATACTTGATCGTGGACTTTATATCTCTCTGTCTGCAAATCCGAAGCACTCTTTTATCATTGACCCTGATGTCATAGTACCGCTCCAGATCATCCCGTATCCTTCGATATCCTTTATCCGGTGATTCCTTATGTATCCGTTCTATTGTATCAGCGATGTGTTCGTTTCTCCGCTCGTTTTCAGGGATCCCCCTGCGGAGCCATTTATAGTATGCAGCTCTACTGACACGCCCCAATCTGCATAAAGCGCTGACAGGGTAGTGCTTTTGTTCGTTTTCTTCTTTGACTGCCCGATAGATGGTCTCATTGCGAACCAGGCTCAGCCCCGCCTCCTTTCGATCTCTTGCAATTTTTTTAAGAATGACACCTCCATCTCTGCCTGTTCTTTCTCGGCCTTCAGAAGTTTATTCTCTGCACGGAGCTTCTCCAGTTCATTCATCTGATCGACGTCCTTGCGCTTCCCCCGACGGTCTTTCAGCGCATCGACCCCGCCATCTTGATATTTAGCTGTGTAATTGCGGGCCTGTTGATAAGAGATCCCGTATTTTTCCGCAGTCTCCTTGTAATTGTAATTATGGCCAATACAGTACTGAACGATCTCTATCCGCTCTTCCAATGTCGTTTTTCTTCCTTTAGTCATAAAAGCTCTCCTCCTTGTATCGGAAGATTCCAATGTTTCATGACTATTATAACGCTTTATCCAGGCAATTAGTTTAGATCTTGAACGAATTCCGTTTTT
>Ga0192245_10588_pt2 | contig 13785 bp, 9 predicted proteins | sample Koala_Koa27_M3_FD_131238 | JGI IMG/M metagenome (GOLD analysis project Ga0192245, IMG submission 131238) | Enriched cells from koala feces incubated with labeled cellulose particles, San Francisco Zoo, California, United States - Koala_Koa2-7_M3 ...
TGAGGTGACCCCGGTCATAGTTGCCAATACTTCCTCAAATACAGAAGGAACGATTGATAAAGATAAGGCCACGGCAGAGTTTGAAGTGGCCAGCTTCTCCAGCTTTACAATTACCTGGGGCAGCGGAGGAGATACAACCACAGATATCACCGTCTATCTGTATGATACCAATGGAATCGGTATCTATGATGAAGACGAGCAGGATACTTATACATGGGATACAGGGGAATATTCTATTGATGATCTCTTGGAGGAACATGTTTCCGGAAAGATTGGAGATAGTTATACTTATGTTTATGCAACGGTCCAGTATCTGACCACATCCAATCAAGGTGGTACGCTGACCAAGATTGGAAGTGAAAGTGATCCGGTCACATCCGTCAGCTGGAATGGCACCAGTTATGTGGTAACGACGGAAAGCGGGACGACCACAACGGTCACAAAGAGTGATACGCAGGCAACCGAGTTCTACATTAATCTGTATTTTTCCACACCATCAGTGACCATTTCTGTCACAGGTGCGGATACTGAGAATCATACCGTGAGTCTGACTGCAGATACGGAGGGCTTCCAGGATTCGAATATCAGTTATACATGGGAAATCACAAGCGGCACGGAATATGCTTCCATCGAAGGGGAGGGAGCCAATGCAACCGTAACCTGGAATACCGATGATGATCCGGGCAATACAATTAAAGTGAAAGTGACGGCAACATCCGCATCCGGAGAGACGACGAGTGCTACCTATGAACTGGAATATGGCATGCAGCAGGTGACTTATACAGTCTACTATGGAACGACGGGGAATTCCGGTGAGATTGCCAGCGGCGCTCATGTAGCATTGATGGATGAGAATGGAAATGTCATCTCCAGTGGAACCACAGATGAGAACGGAGAGGTGACCCTTTGGGTTGTTCCGGGAACAACTTATACATTAGAGGCTTCCTGGGGCTGGATGCTATGTTGGATAATATTCGAATGGGAGACAACGTGGTCTGGCAGGTGGCGGATATGACGGACTACATGTTTTTTGTAGAACCGTTTTATAAGCAGGCGATCAAGGACGGACGCAAGATCTACTATATGCATTTCAAGGGGCATCCGCTTCTGATCGAAGATGAACCCGGAATTACGACCTATGAATTCGACCCTTCGGAAGGATTTGAAACATTTACCATGGCCGTGCGGACGAAGATCACCGAGGCCGGATGGGATGCTTTCTATGTTTTTGACTGTCTCTCAGACTTGCAGATCGCCTGGTCCACGGACCTGATGATGGGTAACTTTTTCCAGGTAACCTGTCCTTATCTGTTTGACCTTAACACCGTGGCGTTCTTCCCGATCATCCGGGGGCTTCATTCCTACGACACCATTGCCCGGATCCAGGAAACTACCCAGCTGTTTCTGGACATGTATATGCATGACGAAGATCTGTATGTCAACCCATTAAAGGTATGGCAGCGCTATTCCCCGAACATGTTTCTGCCGCATCAGTACCAGGCCAGCGACGGCTCTTTCTTGCCGCTTAAAGGAGGTTATGAAGTAAGCCAGTTCTATGCATTGATGGACACGCAGCCGCCGCTCTACGAGAACCAGGATCTGGACAGCTGGGAGAGATTTGTGGCCAACGCCACCCAGACGTATCAGGACACCGGCACCATGCCGGACGATGTCCAGGATATTTTCGCCAGAAATATGATGTCCACGGATGCACGTATCCTGGACCTGCTGAAAATGTATTTTACGCCGGAGGATTATCTGCACGTTTACAATCGAATGATCGGCACCGGCTGTGTAGGCGGGAAAGCCTGCGGCATGCTTCTGGCGCGCAAGATCATCGAGACCGACGCGCCGGACGTGGCGGCCTTAATGGAACCCCACGACTCCTACTATCTGGGATCCGATGTTTTCTATACCTATATTGTACACAACAAGTTCTGGCGGCTGCATATTCAGCAGAAGACGGAAGAAGATTATTTCACACTGGCACCGGACCTGGAAAAAGCGTTTATGACCGGGACATTTCCGGAGTCCATCCGCCAACAGCTCATGCGGATGCTGGAATATTTTGGTCAGTGGCCGATTATCGTACGGTCCAGTTCGCTGCAGGAAGACGGATTCGGCAATGCATTTGCCGGAAAATACGAATCGGTATTTTGTATCAATTCCGGGCCTATAAATGACCGCTTAACCGAGCTGGAAGCCGCCATTCGGACCGTTTACGCCAGCACCATGAACCGCTCCGCACTGGAATACCGTAAAGAGCGGGGCTTAGTCGTCAGGGACGAGCAGATGGCCCTGCTGATCCAACGGGTTTCCGGTTCCCTGTATGATGAATTCGTCATGCCCAGCGCGGCCGGCGTGGGGTACTCATACAGCGCTTACCGCTGGAACGACGACATTGACCCGTCCGCCGGCATGCTTCGGCTGGTGATGGGGCTTGGAACCCGGGCCGTGGACCGGACCGAGGGCGATTACCCGAGGCTGGCGGCCTTAGATAAGCCAAATGTTTCCAATATGACCGGCCCCTGGGAAAAGCATCAGTTTTCCCAGCGTTTTGTGGACCTGATCGACTACGATCTGAAAGCCGTGGCCACCCGCCAGGTGCAGGATCTGACGAAGCATATGGCTCCCTGGTACCAGAAACTGGTTCTGGAACATGACTGGGACGCCGAGCGGACTTTCAGAGAGCGGGGCATACACCGGGAGGTGCTGTACGCCGACTGCCAGGGGCTGGTGGACAATCAGGCCTTTACCGACTGCATGAAAAAACTGCTGCACACCCTGCAGGAAGCCTACCATTATCCGGTCGATATTGAATTTACCATCAATGGCAGCCCAGGCGGCGCATTTGTGTTCAACCTGCTCCAGTGCCGGCCGCTGCAGATCGGCAGGCAGGGCGAATCTGTCACTGTGCCGGATCTGCCCGAAAAACGCGCCGTTTTCTCCGTGGTCAACTCCTCCATGGGCGGCTCCAGGGCAGAAAAAATAGACCAGGTGGTCTTCGTCGACACCCGGGCCTACTACAATTGTCCATATAAAGAAAAAGCCGTGATCGCCCGGACCGTGGGCAATCTCAATGAAATATTAAAGAGCAGCAATCAAACCCTGATGCTGTTCACCCCCGGCCGTATCGGCACCTCCTCGCCGGAGCTGGGCCTGCCCGTCTCCTTTGCAGAAATTCACAACTTCTGCGCGATCTGCGAGATGGCCGACGCCGACATCGGTTACATGCCGGAACTGTCCTACGGCAGCCATATGTTCCAGGATCTGGTAGAAGCCGGCATCTTCTATACGGCTATATACGAAAACGAAAAAACATTGTATTTCAATAAAGATTTCTTTTCCGGGGAGCCCAATCATCTGACAGATCTCCTGCCAGAATATGGAGAATACGCAAACATCGTAAAAGTATACGATATGCGGAAGAAAAACCTGATATTGTACTCAGATGTAGAGAATAAAAAGACTGTACTGGGATTGGGAACCGAACTGGGGACGTAGACTTTTTGAAAAATGCTACGTCCCTAACCCCCCGCGGGGGGTGTACCTAAACGCGATAAGGGGTGTACCCGCTTAAATTTTCTTTACGTAATATCTGCTCTTTTTATAGTTTGGCACGCCGCTGGCTTTGCTGTCATAGGAGCGGCCATAGTAATTGTGTTTTTTATCCTGCAGGGCCCAGGTCGGGTCATATACTTTCCCATTGATTTCTGCCCAGCCATGGCCGCCGCTGGAAATGGCATAGCAACTTGTATACCCGCATGCATTGCCCAGATATGCGAAAGCTGCTCCAAAGGCATAGCAGTTGCCGTGTTTTTTATTGAAGAAATCCAACGCGTAGGTCTGATCCCAATGGGATCCTTTTTTAAATGTCGGAGAACCGCTATATCGATATTTCTTCAGCATGTAATCCCAGATAGCTTTCAGTTTCTCTTTCTTGGTCATCGTGGGCTTCGTCGCTTTTTCCACGACCTGATTTGCCTTCACCAGCACTTTCAGCCTTGTTTTTGCATTTCCGCTGGTGGACGCCTTGCCGTTTTTCTTGAGCTTGACGCTGTTGACTTTTTTGTTCTTGACCATGTAGCCTTTTTTCCCGGTGGCAATCTTGAAGTAATAATAATCTCCCTTGATCTTCTGCCAGCCGGTTCTCTGAACGCCTTTGGAATCGAAGTAATAGTTCTTTCCGTTAATCTCTACAAGTCCTTTGGTCTTTTTCCCTTTGCTGTTCATATAGTAGACTTTCTTACTTTTCGTCTTCCATTTGCCGCCGGAAACGGTTTTGATCGTGCTGCTGGCCGCCTTCACCGTACCTTCACCCGCATCCCCTATAGGAGTGACGCAGCTAAAAGTCAGTGCCAATAACAAAAACAGAAAAAACATGCCTACTCGTTTCGCTGGTTCTCTTTTCATTGATATATTCCTTTCATAATTACCAAATAATACTTTAAATCTTTTTTACGACCGTTCTGTATTTCCAGAAATTCCGCCGGCCGTCTTTTCCGCTGAGTTTATAAGCCATGCCAAAGTAATCGTGCTTTTTATCTACCGTCGCCCAGGAAGGATCATAAACTTTGCCCTTGATTTCTGCCCATCCATGGCCATCTCCTTCCACCACATAACATTTCGTATAACCACATGCATTGGCCAGATACGCGAAAGCAGCTCCCATGGCGAAGCAGGTGCCCTTGCCTTTATCAAAAATCTTAAGCGCATAGGTCTGATCCCAGTGGGAGGTCTTTTTAAACTTCTCATACCCGGTGTATTTCGTGTGCTTCAGGAGATAATTCCAGCAGGATTTGAGCTTCTGCTTCTTCGTCTGGGTCGGCTTGGTCGCCTTCTGCATATACTTCTGGGCCTTCACCAGTACTTTCAGCTTCGATTTGGCGTTGCCGCTGGTCGACGCCTTCCCACTCTTTTTGAGCTTAATTCCGTTGACCTTTTTATTCTTGACCATGTAGCCTTTGGTCTTATTTGCGACCTTGAAATAATAATAACTGCCGTCAATCTTCTGCCAGCCGGTTCTCTGAACGCCCTTGGAATCAAAGTAATAATACTTTCCACCAATCTTCGTCAGGCCCTTGACCTTCTTCCCGTCTTTTCCGTAATAATATACCTTTTTACTCTTCGTCTTCCAGTAATTGGCCTTGACGGTGGAGGTTTCAGTGGTGGTTGTGGTGGTCGTCTCAGCCGCTTGTGCCGTGAGCTCACCCACGCCCCCTAACGGGGTAACAACCCCAAGTGCCAGAATGAGTGCTAAAAGCAACAGAACTCGTCCCGAACGTTTGATGTACTTTCGAGTCATAACTTGTCTTCCTCATCTTAGTCGGTTGGGGACGCAGCCTTTTTGAAAAAGCCTGCGTCCCCAACTGAAAATTGCCCTGTACCTAAACGTGATTTGGGGTGTACCCAAATTAGAACTTCACGGTAATGTGTTTATCACCTTTGTAGTTGTAGTAAGTCTTCTTAACTTTACTACGTTTTACATAAAAATATTTTAATTTGGAATTTTCAGCAAACTTATCCATATCTGGATCAAATACATACCATGAGCCTCCCTTTTTCTTTATTTCTACCTAGGCATGTTTTTGTTTGCTATTTCCAAATCCTTTCGTTTTACCGACAGCAATCCGGACTGTATATTTACTACCTAATGCCTGTCTCGCTAGAGCTGCAAATCCTGCTGCCCAATGGTAACAGCCACCGCTTTTCCCTTTTAACATTTCATATGCATAAGTTGTCCAGTTATTTTTAGTAACCTTTTTATAATCCCGAGCGTAGGACCACTTTTTTTCGGTGTACTTGAAAAGTTTCTTAAGTTTGGTTTTTGCGCTGTCTGAGGATTTTACCTGTTTCTTGACGATTGATTTCGCTTTTTTCTTAACCTGAGATTTGTTATACGTCTTGGCTGCCTGTACTTCCATCGTATTTACATACGGGATGTCCATGGCCATAGACAGCATAAATACAGCTGCTAATACGAGGCTGATACTGCGTACCCAGGCAAATGCCGTGTTATTTTTCTTCATTGCTCTTCCTCCATTCTCTTTTACTGATTCTAGGTGTTCGATCTCCACTCAGCATTGAAAAAAATCACTTTTCCGCTTTTTCTATATTTAAAAACATCAATCCTGAAGTTTTTGTAATATATACGGCCATCCTTCCCGTCACCATAACAACTGGAGCTGTAGTATTTCGTCTTTGTCGGCTTACAGCCATACTTTTTCAGCAGATTCTGGAGGGTCGTGATATTCTTCTCGTACTTGGCCGCCTTACGCAGCTTGCTGGTCTTGGAGTCGTTCTTTTTCCCGTTGCTGTTGAAGTAATAGAACTTCTCGTTGATCACCTGTACGCCGGTAAGCGCCCGTCCTTTATAATCAAAGGCATATTTCTTTCCCTTGATCGTCTTGACCACCGGCTCTTTGGCCTTGCCGGATTTCGTCGTTCCGGATGCATAAGCCACGCCGTCTTTACCGAAGTAGTAACGGTATTTCTTTCCGCTGGAGCTTTTTATGGTCTTCCACTTTTTCGTGTAGGCCGCGCCCTTGGATCCGAAGTAGTAGTATTTCGCTTTGCCATCCTTCGTCACTTTCTTCAGCGTATTTTTGATCTTTTTGCCATCCTTGTAGTAGTAGTATTTCCCATTTTCCTTTACCAGTCCTTTTTTAGTCGTGGACTCGGCTGCCTGGACTTTCGCCGCTTCTGTCGGGACCGTGGTGACTGCCATCCCCAGGGCGATAAACGAGAATAGGAATACAAACAACCATTTTCGCATCTGCCTGACCTCCTATCTGTATTCTTAAAAAATTTTTACTACTTTAAGGCACTATATGCAAGTATGCAAAACAATACGCGGCGGGCCGTAACTGGCCCACCGCTCCTGTTTTTACGATATAAATTTATACTTCTTTTCGGTCTTGTGTTTGACGGAATAACTCTTTTTTCCATAAACGCCCTTATACCAGCCGGCATATTGCGCTTCCGGGTCATAATAACGCCCATTAATCGTGACCCAGGAATGCCGGGTCATGCCGTCTGAAGCGTGGTCCCTGCTGCCCGAAACTCGTCCGACCACCACATAGGAATCGTAACCCACTTCATTTGCCACCGCGGCGAAGCCACAGGCAAAACCATAACAATTTCCCTTCTTCTTTGTCAGCATCGTATAGGCCATGGAAATCTGCCAGCCGCTCTTAAAATTATCCGGATAGATGCCCGCGTATTTCCAGCGGGAATGCTTCGTCATATAGTCCCAGCAGGCCTTTAATTTCTCCTTTTTGGTCATCTTGCTGGTCGTAATCTTAGAAACGATCGACATGGTTTTCTTCTTCAGTTTCGAAGCCGTATTGGATTTCGCATAACCTTTGGAATTAAAAGTGATCCCTTTGTATTTCGTGTCGTGCTTTAATCTGCCCTTTTTTGTGGCATAGTAAAGCTTCCCCTTCGCGGTAAACCAGCCGGTCTTCATTTTCCCGGTAGAGGCAAAGTAGTACATATGGTTCTCGATCGTATGCTTCCCGGTATAAGCAGCCCCCTTTCGGGCCGACGCGCCGGCTTTGGTCCTGAAATAGTATTGCTTTCCTTTCACGGTTTTCCACCCGGTCTTCATTTTCCCGGTGGAAGTAAAATAATAATTGTAATTTCCGATTTTTCTTAATCCCGTGAGGGCAGCGCCCTTTGGTGTAGAAGAGCTTTTTTTCTTTTTAAAATAATAAGTTTTCCCGTCTACCTCCTGCCATCCGGTTTTCATTTTGCCGTCTATATAGCAGTAGTAGTACCCCTTCTTTTTAACTAATTCTGCTACCGGTTCCTGCGTTTCAGTTGTCTCTGTACCCCCCCACCTGAGAATCAGCCTCTGCGGCCTGCGCAGTAACGGGAGTTAGGCCAAGCATCAAAACCACTGCAAAAACCAAACTCAAAAATACAATACGATTTCGATTCATCTGACACTACCTCTTTTTTCTTTATATGTACTAATTTTACTTCAATTACGAATTGACGTAAATGAACATTTGACACTGCAGAAAATTTCCCTTTTGTACTTGCCCCACATTTTCCAAAATCAGGTTGGGTACACCCCATTTGAAGTTTGGGTACACCCCCCGCGGGGGGTTAGATAATATGAAGTGACCTCACATTTGTACAAACGTGGATTTACCTGATATACTTAGTTTGTAGCAAAAAAACTTAGTAACAGGGATTACCGCATACAAAGGAGGCCACTATGTATAGAATAATCAAAATTGGGCTGGATGTCCATAGTAAAACTTACACAATTTGTGCAATGGAGCCGTTAATCGGTCAGGAAGACCGGATTTTAGCGAAACTTGAGGTATCTGCAGATTATAAAAACATTATCCTATTCATTAACGATCTGAAACTTAAACTTGGCACGGATAATGAATATGACATTGAATGTGGTTATGAGGCTGGATGCCTGGGGTATTCTTTATATAACCAGTTAACAAGCTGCAACGTGAAATGCACCATACTGGCACCGACCACTATGTTGACACCACAAGGCATCCGAGTTAAGACGGACGCACGGGATGCACATATGATTGCGCAGTGCCTGTCATACGGCGGGTACCGTCCTGTTTATATACCGACAGAAGAAGATAATGATGTCAGGGAATATCTTCGGATGCGGGATGACCATAAGACTTCCTTAAAAAAGATCAAACAACAGATCAATGCCTTTTGTTTAAGGTATGGCCATTATTATGAGGGAACGAAGTGGACAGTCACACATATATCCTGGCTCCGGAAGTTAGATCTGTCACCGTTGTGCCGAGAGACGCTGGATGAATACATGGCTTCTTATGATGAGCAAACGGCAAAGATCGAACGTTTTGACAAACGGATCGAAGAGATTGCCGAAGAAAGCAAGTATCAGGAAAAAGTTAAGAAACTGGGATGTCTGCTCGGCATAAAGACACATACAGCCTTATCCTTAATTGTTGAGACCGGGGATTTCAATCGATTCAGGAAAGGAAATACATATGCAGCATATCTTGGGCTGGCTCCGGGAGAAAGGACCAGCGGGGAACATGTAAACCGTACGGGTATCACAAAAGCAGGGAACACACATCTGAGACGTTTACTGATAGAGGCAGCCCGGGGGATCTGTAAAGGAGCGGTTGGACATAAATCAAAAGAACTGCGATCAAGACAAGAGGGGAACCCGGCGGATGTCATAGCCTATGCAGACAAGGCGAACACACGGCTGCGCAGCCGGTACTACCGATACATCAGGCATGGTAAGAACAAGCACGTAGCAGTTGCAGCAACAGCCCGCGAGTTAGCCTGCTTTGTATGGGGAATGATGACAGATAACATAGACATTGCAGCATAAGAAAACTGTTCTGTCTGTCTGTAGTCAAGGGCAGGCCGCCAAAGGCGGTGCCGGGCACCCCTGACAACAGACTTTCAGAACAGTGAAAGACATAAATAAGTGGAAACAGCAAAAGAGCTGTTTCCACAGCCACAAGTAAACTCAGCAGCCTGACAGTATCTGCAAGGGGCTGTGATCACTTTAAGGTTCGAGTTATCTGCGACGTCCCCATGTGGCACGATGGATCGTGATCCACGAAGTTAGATAGCAGAGCTCACGGCGGACCATTAGCCTGTTGGTAACCAATCCACGAATAACAGAGTGGCCACATGCCGGGAACTGTTAAATCAGAGCCCTTTACAGATGCTGTCAGAGAAAATGTGATAAGTCAAGAGAGTTTTTAAGGAGTACCTCTTGACAAAGGTCACTTCATAACGGGGACGGGGTTTTTCTGGAAATACTCCGTCCCAAACGGAGCGGACGGTGTCCCTTTTTGAGTGGACGCTGTCCCTTTTTTAATTTTCCCTTCTTTTTCTCATACAATTCAATACAATTTCGACAACTCTCCGTGCAGTTCCCATAATAAAAGATAGATAAGATAAAATAAGCTGCAGATAGATGAAAAGAGAATGCATCTATAAAAAAATATCCCTGCACAAATCTTTGTTTGTGCAAGGATATTAGCTCACAATAAAAAAATTATCCCCTCCTTTGCAGCGTTCTGATGCAAAAGGGGACACCCTTAGATGAATTGGGGACGGAGTATTTCTGAAAATACTCCGTCCCCAATTGAAATGAGAAATTATTCGTTTCGTAGTGCAGCCACCGGGTCGCTGTGTGCGGCTTGTCTGGCCGGGATCAATCCGCCGATGAGTGTCAGGACAACACTTAGCAGGATCAGGCCCACTGCCGGTGCGACATGTAGGACTGCGTTGATTTCGTTGCTGCCGGCCATCATGTGGATGAACGCGTTGCCTGGGATTAGGATCAGCAAGGAAAGCCCAATTCCGATAAGACCGGCGGCCAAACCGATGATCGCGGCCTCTGCATTGAATACGGTGGAAATATTTCCTTTGGACGCGCCCATGGCTCGCAATATACCAATTTCTTTCTGCCGCTCCAGTACACTGATGTAGGTGATGACACCGATCATGATTGAGGATACGATTAAGGAGATGGCCACGAAGGCGATCAACACGTAACTGATCAGATTGATGATATCGGTCACGGAGGACATCAGGGTGCCGACCAGATCGGTGTAGGCGATGACTTTGTCTTCCTGACCTTCGTCATCCATCCGTTCGTTGTAATCATCCAGGATGTCGGTGATCATTTCTTTATCTTCAAAGTCTTTCGGATAGATATCAATTTCGTAAGGTGAATTGAAATCTGCGTATCCTAAGTCAGCCAGGTTGCTTTCATAAGTCGCGCTCTGTGCGCCGCTGATGGAGGTCAAAAGCTCGGTCAGATCATCGGCATCAAAATCGACGCTGAAGGCATCGGCAAAACTATCTGCATCAATGTCAAAATCCATCAGGTCGGACATATCAAAGGCCAGCCCGCTCATCATGTCATTTAATGAGGAATTCATTCCGGAGGAGATCTGATCAGAGATCTGATCCATCATGCCGGCGGTCATATCATCCATCATGGAAGTCATGGAGGAACTCATCGCGGAAGACATCTGCTGTTCAATTTCCTCGCCCATCTGTGCACTCATGGAAGAGAAGGCGGTGGTCAGATACTGCTGCATGGCCTCGGTTATCTGCTTTTCAAGAGAGCTGGTATCAATCATGGCACTGACGGAGGCGCTCATTGCCGATTGGCCGGCGCTGGAATTCAGATACTTTCTAAAGCCTTCGATAACGGAATCAGTCGTTGTCTTTTTGTTTTTCTTTGCGTATTCATCATACCCATTTTCCAGATCGGTTGCCAGCTTGGTCATCTGTGCTTCGGTAACCTCAATCTCATCTTCATCGATGGTAAAATATTTGTTTACCAGTTCATTCATTTCATCTTTATCACATTTTTGTATAAAGACCAGGAAAGCATTCTCATCGATATTTGCATCTGCGCTGGCGGAATCTTTATGCTCCAGGCCGTTTTCTTTCAGGTATTTGTCGATGAGATCGTAGACCAGCTGTTCCATGGCGCTTTCATAATCATCCGAAGTTTTCATCGTGATGACATCGCCGCTGTCCTTTAAAATATCCTTGATCGCTTCCCGCATGACCTTCTGCCCGCCGTCTTTTTTCATGAGGTACTCATAAAAGTCAGCCATCAGATCGGAAGCTGAGGCTACGCTCTTATGCTCTTTTGTATATTTTTCATATCCTTCGCCCAGGTCGCTGAGCATTTTCTCCATATCTTCCTCACTCATCGTAACTGAGATGGTATCAGTCAGGTTGCCCAGGTTCAGTTCCGGCATGTTATCTACGGGTACGGAGATATCGCCCAGATTCAGCATCCCGGAGAGATCGAAGCTGCTGCCGTCAAAGTTAAAGGCACCGGACATATCCAGGGAACCGCCAAGACTGCCTAAGTCCATGCCGCTCATCAGGCTGCTCATATCCATGCCATCCATCAGGCCGTCCATGGCGAACATATCGGCCAGCGCGTCATCATCTAGATCAAAAAGATCTTCCATATCGAAGGCGTTCTCACCGCTGTCATCACCGAAAGGCTCACCGGTGAAAATGTTTGTATTCCGATGATTCAGCTGATCCTTTACAATATCGCTCTGGGCTGCTGCCTGTACGAGATGGGTCACCAGAGAAGCAGGGTAGTTCACGCCCATAGTAAGGGCAGCGCTGGTCGCATCTTCGGCGGGTTTCACGATACCGACGATGGTCATATCTTCACCATTATCTACGATATCCTTCATGTAACTCTCGTTATCGGTCTTATCCGTCCATACGCCGAATTCATCATCATATTCATAGAATTGGTAGGCATTGACCAGTTTAAACTGCATGCCAAGAATATCGGTGTATTTAAAAGCACCGAATTCAGGTGCATCCCCGTTTTCTTCTCCTTCAAGGGAGTTCTGGATCATGTCATCTAATTCTTCCGGATCCCGAAGGCCTAAGGAGTATCCGGTAAAATCAGTCAGGCCGCCGTTCTCGGTCAGGACAACAACCAGTTCGTTATAACCTTCGGGCCAACGGCCAGCCACTACATCGTACTGATCTTCATATAGATTGGCATCCTCCGGCAGTTGTGAGAAACTGGTCATACTCATCATAGAGGACATCATACTGTTTCCACTGGCCAGGGAACCAAATCCAAGAGAAGAGAACGACGCGTCCGGATTCACCTGTCGGTATCCGGGATCGTCGTCGGTTACCCGGTAAATCTGAGGCGTGACATCGTATAGGTATTCAATGGATTTGGAGTAATCTTTGATCGCGCTCTGTCCGCTGTCCAGATACGTTTTTAAAGACTCCAGATCGTTGGAGTTGGCAGAAGAGAGCATGTTGCTGACCATCTGAACTACATTGATCTCATTTTCTGTTCCGGTTTGCCCTGTTATTGTACCGACATTAACTTCCGCCGCAGCCATCATGGAAGTTATATCCATGCCGTTGCTGGTAATCTGTATCGGGTACTCCGATAGGGTCTCCTCCTCTATATCCTCTATATATTGATTGACACCGGTCGATAGGGATAGGATCAGTGCAATACCGATAATGCCAATGGACCCGGCCACGGCGGTTAGGATCGTTCGAGCCTTTTTGCTCCAGAGGTTATTAAAGCTTAAGCCGATGGCTGTGGGGAGAGACATGGAAGCCCGGCCCATTTTTTTATGGACGGGAGCAGAAACCTCATCTTCGGACGGGTAATACGGGTCAGTATCCGACTGGATCTTCCCATCCTGAATCCGTACAATCCGGGTGGCATACTCTTCCGCCAGCTCCGGATTGTGGGTAACCATAACAACAAGCCGGTCTTCAGCTACTTCCTTTAAAAGATCCATGACCTGTACACTGGTTTCGGTATCCAGAGCACCGGTAGGCTCATCGGCCAGCAGAATATCAGGATCATTGACCAGGGCCCGGGCGATGGCAACTCGCTGCATCTGCCCGCCGGATAACTGATTCGGCTTTTTATACATGTGTTCGGAAAGGCCCACTTTCTTCAGTGCCTGCTTGGCCCGTCTGCGCCGTTCGGTTCTGCCGACCCCGGAGATCGTAAGCGCCAGCTCCACGTTGGAGAGTACGGTCTGATGGGGGATTAGATTATAGCTCTGAAATACAAAACCGATCGTGTGATTTCGGTAGGCATCCCAGTCACGATCGGTGTATTTTTTGGTGGAAATGCCATTGATGATAACGTCACCATTGTCATAACGGTCAAGTCCACCGATAATATTCAAAAAAGTGGTTTTTCCGGAGCCGCTGGGTCCCAGGATTGCCACGAATTCATTGTCCCTTAAATTCAGGCTCACATCA
>Ga0192245_10650_pt1 | contig 13634 bp, 9 predicted proteins | sample Koala_Koa27_M3_FD_131238 | JGI IMG/M metagenome (GOLD analysis project Ga0192245, IMG submission 131238) | Enriched cells from koala feces incubated with labeled cellulose particles, San Francisco Zoo, California, United States - Koala_Koa2-7_M3 ...
ATATTTCAGAACTGTCCGGTAATAAGAAGTGTTTCTTGTCACCGTATGCAACTGATATTTCAATCCATTTATTTTGTGTGGAGGTATAATATAGATAGCCTCCTGTCATCATAAATAGTGGAATCAGAACGGCTGCAATACGTGCCAATTTCTGATAGAAAGGTCGGTGAACGATTTCTTTATAGTCAATTCTTTGATTTACTCTGTCCAGTACAAGTTCAGTGTCCGGATCGGCTTTTGCTTCCAGTTCATTCCAATATTCCAGTGAGGCTTTTTCTTTTTTCTCAATATCTTTATCTTTAATAATCCATTTCTGAACCCTTTCTTCTGTATCGGAAGAGAAACGTCCGGATAAGTATTTCCTAAGAATTCTAGCGATAATATTCTTTTTCATCTGGCTGCATTTTATAATATATACAGCTAACAGATGAAAAGCTCAGTAAGAAAACCGAGTTTTTTTATTTTTTATTTTAAGGAAGTAGGCTTTCTCTAATAACCGAGAAAAGGAACAAAATAATCTGCACCTTACTAACTCCATATCTCCTCCATACCAACTCCATACCAACTCCACTGTTTTGTTTCCCGTATAGGAGTGGAGCAAGTGCGGGCTTGATATGGATATGGAGAGCTTTTGACCAAAATGAGTTATTGGATTAATTCATTTCCTAACTCTATTGTGCAGGATGCTTATACCAATCTTTATTAGTTTTTCCCTCAGACTTTACCCAATCGTTGAATTGGGGATAAGCTAAGTCGATTCTTACACTTTCATCGGGTGTAGGGAAATCCTTAATACTTGCCAAATTCAGGGCAAAGGGAAATTTAAGCCTGTTCATTACGTAGTAGAGGCCTTCATCAGGGCGTGAAGCATCGCTTCCTGTACCGAATAGACCGAAATCAGCCTTGTCTGTCGGAGGATATTTCACTAAATGTACTTCTCTTCCTCTGCCTTTGTCCGATTCTACAAAGATGAATGGATTATATGGAGGTACGACATTTGCCTCTTCAAGATCGTTCAATTCAAAGTTTATTGTGATTGTTTTTTCAAGTATACCTTTGATGTCATCGAATAATAAGAAAGTAGGATGACTTTGCCCAGGCTCCTGATTAGCTCCCTGCATATATTGGGATTGTTCGGCTCCGTCTATTGTTATATTACTTACATCACCGGATGAGACATTACTCAATTGGAAGCCAAATCCTGATTGGAGTGTGCCACCATTATGGCGTGGAATGAATTGATTTTCTATCTTATATACTCTATTGTTGCTCGTGTTTTTATACACTTTGCATGAATAGTCTATCATCACATCATTCATATCATAGTCACCCATTGATGGCCACAAGTCTTCAAAGGTCAGTGTACCATAGTATGTAGTGAAGTTCTCCGTGTTACTCGGTGGATTTCCTACATCCGGTATTGTAGGTGTATTGCTTTCGTCTATTGCTCCCTTCTCTTCTATTTGCAGATAAAAAGTGGCATCATTGTAACGAAGGTCGGTATTATCTTCGAATCCGATGGCTACAAGCTGGTCAGAGTTGGGATCCCTTAATGAAACGCTCCGTTGTTTTCCATCTGAATTTAGATGCGAAAGGGAGAATCTGTTATATTTTTCATCGACTTTGGGCTTGATATTTCCTGCCTCGAATCCCATGCCTTGCAACCACCATCCGATGGTTACTCCTGCTGGAAATTCATCATGAAATTTTTCTCCATCCCAATATTTCAGTAATACCCTGTCTCCACTAACCAATGCTCCTGTTGCACCCTTGTGAGCAATAGAGGTGGCACTGGGGAATGCGATGATTCTCTGCACTTCCGATGCGTTTTGGGGTTCCTGTCCGGTAGGGTAACTAAAGTAGCCGACACTATTATTCCAACCAGCGGAACTGTTGATGAAGCATAAGTAAACTTTTGTAGCTTTTATGATTTTTATCTCAGAACTAACGCCAGGAGTGAAGAATGCTTTTCCATAATCTCTTTGCTCCATAGCAGTTCCATTATATTTGACGAATATCTCATTTATGTTATACAACGTTTTTGCATCAGGCAGCACTCTGCCGGGTGTTAGATAAGCAGGAGTTCCGAGGGTACTCCAGTCACCCAAGGTTAGCCAGCCGTCAGGATATTGATGATTGTTAGGTGTTAAGGCTCGGGTGGTTGCTTTTGCAATGTACTTCTCCTGATTGTACATGATAGAGTTATCAGTAACTTCTAACTGAATAGGAGAGAGTGTTCCGGCATACTCTGAGTATAACCAGACCTCCGACAGAGCAGATTGAATTTGTATCTTTCCGGAAAATTTACCATCCTTATCTGTGGCGGCACGATAAATGGGAGAGATATCTTTTTTGATAAGTTCCCCGTTTTCATTTTCTATTATCGGATTTTCGTCGTAGAGGTCGAATAAGACAACATAGTCTTTTCCTTTGAAACCATAGTCCACAGACAGGTTTATCTTCTGGCTTAAGTCAAAATCGAAGAACTGGTCTGCCGGAATTTTAACATACACATCATTTTTTTCTAAACAACTTGTCGCTAGTAATAGTGTCGAAGTTATGCAAGTAGCAATAAATAAAAATCTTTTCCCCATAAGATTATGAATATAATAATTTGCAATTATACGAAGAAAAATGATTCTTTGTTATTTTAGGTGAATATATTTTTTCTTTTACTCCTTTTTTAGGGGGGGTGGAGCGAAAAAAGAGTGTATTATAACAGTGATAAGAAGAAGCATGAAATTGTTTTCCGTATTTCTTTCAAGGCGAGACTCAACTGGCTTTCTACATTTCTCTTGGTAGTATTTAGTTGTGCTGCTATCTCTTCATTGCTTAAACCTTCGTTACGGCTTAAGATGTATATCTTCTTCCTTTGTTCCGACATTTTTTGTGCTGTGTCGTCTATCAGTAGTCCGAGTTCTTTGGCTATCAGGTCTTCTTCCGAAGTGGAACTGCATTCTTGCTCTGGAATATTATTTAGATAGGCATCTTCTACATATTTATGTTTCAGGAAGTTGATAGCAGAGTTTCTTGCTACTGTATGCAAGAAAGCGTCAATGATTTTGAAATATCAATAGAATGACGATTTATCCAAAGATTCACAAATAAGTCTTCCGTAAGTTCCTCAGCATCCGGACCCGACTTGATGTAGCCATATATAAAGGCTTTCGTCTTACCGTAATAAGTGATAAAAACTTCTTCGAAAGCCTTGTGGCTACCTTGCCGCAAAGCTTTCAGAGTTTTGATATCAATCTTATTGCTCATTTATAGTCCAGTTTTGTTTTTTGACGGGAGCAAAAGAAGTGATTATTTGTTTTATGCAGTTATTCTTTTGGATTAATTAACCATGTCTATTTTATTTTCTATTTTCATTCTTGGGGCTGATCATTCCTGCAATGTTTTCATATAACTCCTATTTCAAAAACTTCTTCAGTGGACAATCTGTAGTTTTTAATCCTTCTGCAATACTTCGGGCATTCATTTGTGCTCCTTTCAAAGAAGTGTGTGTATGATCCGTATTGTAGAAAGCTGCGGCTTTCTCAGGTCCTACTTTTTGGAGTTTATCAGCAGATAGTTTATTCAGGTCTATAAAGTAAGCACCGGTTGCTTCTGCCGCTTCACGTGTCCACTTGCCATAACTCTCGGTATTGCGCTCTATTTGTCCGTCTTTCCATTTATTGCGGGGTGTATGGCTCAGAACAATGGGAATCGCCCCCTTTTCCTGGGCATCCATAATAAATTTGCAGAGGTACCAGCCAAAGGTATAGACTACTTGGTATTTTCCAGTCTTCTCCATCAAGAAGACTTTACTTTCGTTTCCTGAGCCATGTAACTCACCGCGGGCTTTTCCTGTGTTGATATCTCCTCCGTCATTGTGTCCGAACTGGATTAATACGAAATCTCCCGGTTTGAGTGCATTATAAACCTTGTCCCAACGTCCTTCGTCCAAGAAAGTACGGGCACTACGTCCTGCCATAGCACAATTCTCTACCGATATTTTTTTCGGGTTAAAGATCTCGGCTATTACGTTTCCCCAGCCCCACATGCCATTTTTATCATCGTCTTTGTTTTTGACTGTACTGTCGCCGATGGTGAATACTACCGGACATCCTTCTTTTCGGCTGGAACCAGTGATCGTATCTTGTTCAATTGGTTTCAGATAGTTAGCCAGTTCCAGACCTGCATATTCCCGAATACCTTCGGCGGCAGATTCAGCATTTACTTTTGCTCCGAAAGCACTGGTGTGAATGCGGTCTAAATAGAACATATACTTGACTTTTTCCTTGCCGAATTTCTCGAATTTACGGGCAGTGATATCATTCAGATCAATGAATGGAATCTTTTGTTCTTCGGCTATTTGCTTGGCCCATAGACCAAAAGTGTGATTGACGCGTGTGATAATCGTGCTATCCTTGTCTTCCCAAGCATTGCGGGGAGTCAGGGAGAATAGGATAGGATGGGCACCTTTTGCTTTTACATCCTGTACGAAACGGCGCATATATTCTCCGTAAGAGTATACAGTTTCCTGTACTCCGGTTTCCTGAATAGTGACATTCAGGCTGTCTTTACCGATACCTGGTATGGAGGCACGTGCACGACCGCTATCATAAGGGCCGTTGTCGTTATGTCCCAGTTCAATAATAACCCAATCTCCTGCCCGGACACCTTTAATAACTTCCGGCCAGAGACGGTTATAAAAGGTACGACTGCTTGTTCCCCCCAGTGCATGATTTTCTACAGTGATTTTATTTGAATCGAAATGATCGCCGGCATAATATCCCCATCCCCATTGTCCATTATTACCATTCCCTAAGGTTCCGGTACGCATAGTAGAGTTACCCACTAAAAATAAAACGGGATTATTTCCTTTTCTACTTGACCCTGCTACAGGTCTTGCTGTGTGGGCTTTATTTAAACTATCCAGTGTGTTGTCAATAACTTGGTTGACGTCTTTCATGGGTGCAGTAACCTTGTTCTGAGCTTGTACAGACAATCCAAAGGCAAATGTCATACCTACTATCAAATAACTGTAAAATGTGTGTTTATCCATTTTTCTATAACCTTAAATTCTTTGTTTGTGCAAAAGTAGGCGAAATATAGGTTTCTGTAAATGGAATATTATTCATAATTACTGTCTTTTTGTACACTCAAGTGGGATTCTTTTAAAATAGAATCCCCAGTTTAATTGAAATTGAGTTGTGACGGAGCTTTTCCTGAAGTCGATTGTCGGGTTGAAGAAATATCCACCATTTACATCTTTTTCAGGAGCAAATGAATATCCCATACTACATTGCAGGTAAGGCACCCATCGTTGCGCTGCCGCGAGCTGGTACCTGATATCTGCAAAGACCGGTATCAATGCTTTTTTATAAAAATCAAACATTAAAGCATTTTGCAATGTTATATTAATAAACTTCAATCGGCATGCTTACTACTTTCTTAAATACATTAGCTACAATAATCAGTGTGACAAGTCTTCTAATTGTCACCTATGGAGCATTAATCGGAATAATATCTTTTCTGATCAATGAGTTCAAAAGGTTCACGGGTAAGTATTCGACTACTAACATCCGAAAACTACGGGCAACTTTCGGAACTTATTTGTTGCTCGGACTTGAATTCTTAATCGCATCAGATATTTTAAAAACAGTATTGGAGCCAACTTTGAATGAACTGGCTATTTTAGGTGGTATAGTTGTTCTGAGAACTATCTTATCCGTCTTCCTGAACAGAGAAATCAAGGATCTGGAGGCTGAAAGCGAAAAAGCTCAATGATGCTGTAGAAAGTGAAATTCTTTATGTTAATTGTTAACATAAAGAATTTAAATAGTTAACAACTTCCTTTATTCTATTAAACCATGTTATAAATGTCCCCATTTAGTCTTGGAAATTTGGAGATATCCTGAAAGTCCGTATCTTTGCAATGTGTTTTTCATAGTATTAGATTTAAGGTTAACAAAAGATTGGCTGTCTGGGATAGATAGCCTTTTTTATGTTGGTATGTTTACTTTATACTATCTCTGTATAGTCTCCCATCATAACTTTTATATTTAGTGTCACTGTACATGCAAACTAACATATCGCTATAATCCCCAATTACTTTATTGGCTTCCTGAGATAAGTTGGTAGCTAAAATGCCGCTCCCCAATATACCCGGGTTACAAGGAATCGTATCTTTTCTGATTAAATTCATGATTAACTCAATACAGGTATATTCTTTGATGTTTTCTTCCTCCAGTCTATTCACTATATATTGGTTAATGTGTATTTTGTCATTTTCAGTCATAAAACCGTACCACAATAGGCATTTCATACCTGCTTGGGTTGCTTGTATTAATACATCCAGATAGGTTGTTCCCGATATTCCCTTTTTATCAATTTCATAAGGATCGATATGGAGGAAGGAAGATTGGGAAAGTGAGGGTAGTAGTTTTATAACCCCTTCGAGTAAATCCGTATGACAGGTCTGGATATGTGATTCTAATTTCACTTGTTTGACATAGGATTCTATATTTTCTAAAGCATCTTTTTCTATATCAAAGAATATATATTGGGATGTTCGTTCTGCCAATGTATTCATTGCTAAAGCGGGAGAGCCTAAATAGTTTCCTTTTGCCATTTCTGTTCTTTCCAGCTTGTAATAAGGAGATTCCTTCAAAGGTTTTTCTTCACGGGCTTTCTTCAGGAAATGGTAAATGCCGTATTGCTGTTCCGGGGTATGCGCCATTTGATAAATGGCGGATGCTGAATTCGTTTCTATGTATATCTGCGGTTTTTCGATTTGAAGAACCTCACAAAGCACCAGATGTTTGAATACATCAGCTTGTTTCCCATAATGAGTGTAAGTTGCCATACTTTTATGATTTATGTTTATGGCGGCAATATTAAGCTATATAAAGTGAAAAAGCCTTGACCAGAGTCAAGACCTTTCGTTATACAGTTGCTTTTTTCATATTCTGCTGAGGGTTTCGGGAGTTATGCCAAGAAACTGGGCTATTTCTTTGAATGAAAGCTTTTCTTGTAAACCGGGGCATCGTTTCATTAATGCATGATAACGTTGTTCCGGAGTATCGCAATAAAATCCCAATAGTCGTTGGTATATTTCTGCAAACATGGTTTCGGCTATTTGCCTTCCTAATCGTTGGGTGTCCATGTCTGTTTCCCAGAATTGATTAAGTTTGCTCAAAGGGAGGAGATAAACCTCACATTCGGTAGAAGCTTGTATCGTGACTGTGGAAACTGTCTGTTTTATGAAAGAAGGATAATCACAAACAAAATCATTTGCAAAGCTATAGCCTACTATCCATGTATTACCATTTGCATCTGTATGAGACAAACGGAATATACCGGATACGACAAAGCCTATCTGATTGTTTTTCTCATTTTGCTGTACCAGATATTCGTTCTTTTTAATTTTCATCAGTAGCCCTTCTTCCAAGAATAATTTTTCAAGTCTTGAGGTATCCGGAGGACTATCTTTTACATTAAATTTGTCCATGATTATCATATTAGTACATACGACAAAGGTACGAAGATTACAGAATAAATGATATAGTTCTAAACTAAAATAAGTACTGAATAATATTATATATTATTTATAAATAACGTATACTTAAGAAAGGGTAGTATGCTGAACCTAATTCAGTCGTATAGTGAATGCCATTCAGTCGTATACTGAATAGGGTTCTGTCGTATACTGAATACAGTTCGGTATATTATGTCCATAATCATCAGAAAGACGTTAATTCAACTACTGATTTGCATTATTAACAGAAAAGTTCTGGATTCCGGAGGATTAATGTGTTTTTAATCCAATATTAATTCTGTTTCGGCTTACTTTTTAATGTCACCCTGTTTACTTTGCAGACAGGAAAAACAAATATGTCTAATACCTAATTAATAGTATTCTTAAATGAAACGAAATGCAATTTTATTAAGCTTGTTGACGACTTTGTTCTTGCTGCCGGGAAAGGCAGTGGGGCAAACCACATCGAGCGATGGTAAATTGGTGTATAATTTCCCGTTTGCACCAAGTGAGGGTCTTGTGAATAGAACAGAAAAGGAGTATAGGAAAGAAATCTGTCTGAATGGCTATTGGGATTTCCAACCTGTGGCCTTGCCGGGTAGTTACGTGCAAGGTAAAGGAGTGGCACCGGAATTATCGCTGCCCAAAGAAGGTGCATGGAGTAAAACACGTATAAAGATTCCTTCTCCATGGAATATAAACTCTTTTGCTAACAGAAATGTAGAGGGACCTGATCATCGCAACTACCCGTCTTATCCGAAAGAATGGGAACAAGTGAAAATGGCGTGGATGAAGAAAACAGTAACTATTCCTAATGACTGGAATGGTCAGCAGATAAAATTATATTTTGAAGCTGTAGCCGGCTATACTGAGGTCTACATCAATAAGGAAAAAGTTGGAGAGAATTTTGATCTTTTTCTTCCATTCAGCATAGATATTACGAATAAGGTAGCTGCAGGTGAAACCGCTGAAGTATGGGTGGGAGTTCGTAGTCAATCTTTGTTTGAAAACAACTCTACAATTGGTCGTCGCATTGTTCCTGCCGGTTCTATGTGGGGATATCACATTGCTGGTATCTGGCAGGATGTATACTTGTTGGCATTGCCTAAAGTACATGTGGAAGATGTATATGTGAAACCGTTGGTTTCAAAGAATATGCTTGAACTGGAAGTGACTGTACAGAATAATACGGAAAAAAAGACTGATCTGCAACTTCAAGGTAAGATTAATGAATGGGTAAACCTGGCTGGGACAGATGTTAATTCAGCTCCTGTACCTGCATGGGAACTTGGACAGGAAGCTTTGAAAGTGGTCCCTGTTAAAGTTAGTATCCCTGCCAATGCTTCAACAAAAGTAGTGTTGCAGGTTCCGGTATCCGGTGAGTTGAATTACTGGACTCCTGAACAACCGAATCTTTATGCCGTATTGCTTTCATTGCAGGCTAAGAAAGAAACCCTTGATATGAAATATGAACGTTTCGGATGGCGTGAATGGACATTGCAAGGCACCACACAGTACCTGAATGGTAAACCTTATCAGTTGAGAGGTGATTCCTGGCACTTTATGGGTATTCCGCAAATGACACGCAGATATGCGTGGGCATGGTTTACTGCCATTAAGGGTATGAATGCTAATGCTGTTCGCCCTCATGCACAGATTTATCCTCGTTTCTACATGGATGTAGCTGATGAAATAGGTATCTGCGTATTGAATGAAACTGCTAACTGGGCGAGTGATGGTGGTCCGAAACTGGATTCTGAGCTCTTCTGGGAAGCATCAAAAGAACATTTGAAACGTTTTGTACTCAGAGACCGTAATCATGCCTCTGTCTTCGGCTGGAGTATCAGTAATGAAAATAAACCGGTGATTTTGCATGTCTACAACAGACCGGAATTGATGCCTCAGCAGAAGAAAGCTTGGGAAGATTGGAGAGACATTGTTCGTGCAAACGATCCGACCCGCCCATGGATTTCTGCCGATGGAGAAGATGATGGAGATGGCATCTTGCCGGTTACAGTAGGTCACTATGGTGACATGAACTCAATGAAACATTGGGTTGAGATAGGTAAGCCTTGGGGAATCGGTGAACATAGTATGGCGTACTATGGTACACCCGAGCAGGTTGCTAAGTATAATGGTGAAAGAGCTTATGAATCGCAGTTGGGACGTATGGAAGGATTAGCTAATGAGTGCTACCACCTCCTTGCTAACCAGCGTAATATGGGAGCTTCTTACAGTACCGTTTTCAATATGGCATGGTACTCTTTGAAACCGCTGCCGTTGGGAAAGAAAGATATGACTACAGAACCGGATATCAATAAAGATGGTATTTTCTTCACTGATTATAAAGAAGGTGTACCGGGTGTACAACCGGAACGTGTAGGTCCTTATTGTACAACATTCAATCCGGGATATGATCCGAATCTACCTTTGTATGATCCATGGCCTATGTATGATGCTATGCGTGCAGCCAATGCACCGGGACACCCTGCTTGGTCTGCTTACGCTGATATTGACAAAAAAGAATATGAAGCACCGACAGCTACTCCGGCAGAGAAATATAAAGAAGTGATTTTCATAGGCGGAGATGACAGTAAATTGAAGGGTATTCTGGATGCGCAAGGCGTGAAATTTGCTGCAAAGATTACTGCACCTGCACGTATGATCTATATTGTAGATGGTACTTACACTTTGTCTGCTGCTGAAAAGAAGAGTATGTTAGCTAATATTGCTAAGGGTGCTGATGTATGGATTTGGGGATTAACACCTCAGACATTGAATGTATACAATGAGATATTGCCTCTTCCGGTAGCGCTGGACAACCTTAAACGTTCTTCTTTCCTGCCGGTTCAGAAGTCATGGATACGCGGCTTGAATAACTCTGATTTCTATTTCTGCGAACTTCAGAGAGCTGATGCTTCAGAATATTCATTAACAGGTGCGCTGGTAGAAGAAGGAGATGTCTTGCTGAATGCTTGTAAAACAGATTGGAGAGCTTGGAATAAACGTCCGGAGGAAATCAAAACTGCCAGCACGGTGCGGAGTGAGTACGAATGTACAGCTGCTACTCCTGTGTTTGTGAAGTATCGGAAAGATGCCTCTTGTTTCTATATCAGTACCCTGAAAGAATTCACTAACTCTGAAAAGGGATACAATACACTGGGAGTGATTTTAAAGAATGCCGGTATTGATTGTAATGAGATTGAAGTAAAATCAAATGAAGTCTTCTTCTTGCGTGATAATCAATTGGTATTTCCGGTTGCAGCGAAAGAAAAGTTAGTGAAAAAAGCGGATGGATGGGCCTTGGATATCTATGTATTCAGTCCGCGTCCTTTGGATGACTTGCTGATTGAACCGAATATGCCGAAGCTGACTTTGGTTGTGAAAGCAAAAGAATGCCAGCTTGCTATTAATGATAAAGCATATGCAGTTGCTTCGCAAAATAGGCATGAGGCTACTTATAAAGAACTGCCCTTGCTGCAAGGTTGGAATAAGGTGAGCATAAAAATAGGAGAAAGAGATAAAAATGAATTCAGTGGTAACTTTAGATGTGATAACAGAAATGAATTCCTTTCTTCGTTGAAGATTATGTTTGTTAATCCTGAAGCGAAATAGAAAATAGGTAAAGGGATTGAGGAGAAGCGTAGTTTTCAAATAGGTTCTTTTTCGATAAGTTCAGTGTTGCAATCCAGTGTCGTGCGAGGTAATTCGCATAACACTGGATTGGTTCTAATTCTTTTTATTGAACTTATTACTCATTTTATGTTTTTATACCTTTGTCTAGTGTTCTTGAAATAGAAATATGAAAAACTATTGCAGATATATTTTATTTAGTTTCCTCCTGCTAGCAGGAGTGAATTTATTTGCCTCCGTCTATAATAGCGGACTTTATTTTAAATCTCATTCCGCCCCTAGTACTGAAAGAACTTCACTCATTCTGGATGAAAATAAGCCTTTTGAAGTAGAAAATGAATTTACCATTTCTTTTCAGATGTGGGTGCGTAACAATGAACCCGACTTTGGGTCGATTTTGCATTTGTACACCAATACAAATCAATTAATTCGTTTTTCGTTTGTTGCGGGAGGAGAACGTTTGCATTATCCGGCATTAGTCTTCAATGAAGGAATGGTTACCATTGACAGTCCTATTGAAAGAGAAAAATGGATTTCAGTTTCCTTGCGAATGGACATGAAGAATAATTCTATTGCAGTGAAGTATGCGGGAAAAGATACGACAATAATGGTTCCTCTGAATGGAACCCATCGGGTAAAAGCATTATTCGGACATGCGCCTGAATATCTGGCTGATGTAGCGCCAATAAATTTAAAGGATGTAAAAATAATGCAAGATGGTAAGCAAACCCGTGAGTGGAGGTTGTGGAAACATAATGATAATGTTTGCTTTGATGAAATAGCGAAATCTATAGCTCGTGTACGGTCCCCTTATTGGCTGATAGATGACCATATCAAGTGGAAACAGATTTATAAAGGAACACTCTCTGGAAGACTGGATGTTGCTTTTAATGCGCGTGATGCTTTGTTTTATTTGGTAAAGCCAGATAAAGTGGAAATACTAGATGAAACTGGAACCATGAAGAAGGAAATTAGTGTACAAGGCGGGTATCCTGCCATGGAGTTCACAGATCATCTTATTTTTGACACCTTGACTAACAGGTTGGTATCTTATTCGTTATCTCAAAAGCGTGTTTCTTTTTTCTCTTTTGATACAGATCGATGGAATTTGATAGAGCGTAATAAGGAAGAACCGAATTATTATAACCATGCTCGTACTTATAATCCAGCTGATTCTTCTTTCTATTTCTTCGGTGGCTATGGTTTTTATAGATACAGGAATGATTTGTTCAGGATGAGTCCGTTTACGGGCGAAATGGAAATGATCAACTATGACCCCTTGCTTAATCCTCGTTACTCTTCGGCGGTAGCTGTCGTTGGTGATGAACTCTATATATTGGGTGGGAGAGGAAATAAGTATGGCAAACAGGAGTTGAATTCTTATTTTTATACAGAATTGTGCGCGATTGATTTGAAAACAAGGAAATCACGTGTTGTTTGGAAGAAAAAGCAGGTAGAAGCCTCAATGTTGATGGCTTCATCTATGTATTTCGAACCCTCGGATAGTTCATTCTATGCGGTTTCCTTGAAAGATGGCGGTATTTTGTGGAAAGTATCCATGAAAGATACGACTTGGACAGCAGTATCTATTCCCATTCATAACAGAGTTATTCATCAAGATTGTGATTTTAGTTTCTACTCATCTCCTTCATGCAATAAGCTGTTTTTGGTAATGGATAAAATATTGACTGATCGTACACATGATGTGTCCATATATTCCATAAATACTCCGTTGATGAGCCAAGCGGACATAATGCAAGTGGCGGAAGATACTTCTGTTGCTACTCAGATGTGGTATTGGATAGTTGCTGGATTTTTGTCGTTGTTGGGTGTTGGAAGCTTTTTATATTACCGAATAGTTGAACATAAGAAAGAAGAACCGCCTTCTGTAGTTACTACGGATAGTGTAAAAGAAGAATTGGCAGCAAATGATAACAATGTAGAGAATGAAAATTTAGAATTGAAAGTAGAAGCTGGGGATGAAAGAATTCCTGTTCTTAGACCGATAGAAAACTATTTTGATCGTAGTCGTTCAGCAATTTCTTTACTTGGTACATTTAATGTGCGGGATAAGGATGGAAATGATATTACTTCTAATTTTACTCCCCGTCTGAAAAGTTTGTTAGTTTTGTTAATTCTTTATACAGAGAAAGATGAAAAAGGCATTCTGACTCGGAAAGTAACTGATATGCTTTGGTCTGATAAGGATGAAATCTCAGCTCGAAATAACAGAAATGTGACATTGCGTAAGTTGCGTGTTTTGTTAGAAGAGGTTGGTGATGTGGAAGTAGTGAGTGATGGTGGATTTCTGAAAATGCAGTGGAAAGAAAAGGTATTCTGCGATTATCGTACAGCGCTCCATTGCATAGAGTTGTTTCAACGAAATGGTTCTCTGAAAGATGATGTATTTCTGAACCAAATATTGGAATTGTTGCTGTATGGTCCGTTACTTTCTAATACGATTGTTGATTGGTTG